>Ga0247806_10000129_pt1 | contig 48596 bp, 50 predicted proteins | sample UWRJL059202B1_FD_179935 | JGI IMG/M metagenome (GOLD analysis project Ga0247806, IMG submission 179935) | Plant litter microbial communities from Arlington Agricultural Research Station in Wisconsin, United States - UWRJ-L059-202B-1 | ecosystem: Environmental > Terrestrial > Plant litter >... | reverse complement strand
CCAGAAAAATCGCTGTCGACTACCTCAAAAAGCGCCGCGCAAAAGAAGTGTATGCATACCTCGCCTACGCGATCGGCTACAACCAGCCGCTCGAAGCAACCGTGACAATCGATGGAATACAAGAAACAATTGAGGGATACGATTTAAGTCCGAATGGCATCATTTCGCTCCTCGACTTGCAACGACCTATTTACGAAAAAACAGCGCAATACGGTCATTTTGGACATGGAACAGCAAGCTGGGAGTAATTCTTAGAGAAATGTTAAAATAAGAATACTAATTCGAATCAGGGAGAATTCATGGAACCAAGTACTCAACCAGCGCCAAATACTGAACAGCCAGCTAAAAAAGGCCTTCCAACCTGGGCAAAGGTCCTTATCGGATCAATCGTCGGGTTAATCGCCCTTATCGGTATCGGAGTTGCCGCAATCTTCTTTGTCGTAAACTCAGCAGCCGAAGCGCCAGTAAAAGTTAGTGACCAGTTCGTTAATGCGATTCAAGCAAATGAGCCTTCAACAGCGTACGGTTTGACAAGCAGTGCTTTCAAAGAAGCAACTCCAGAAACGACGCTTACCTCAATCATTACACGCGTCAGCCCACTTCTTACCGGTGAAGAAACAATTGCCGGCAAAAAAGTTCAATCTTCTAACGGAGTAAACCAGGCGTCAATCGTCTACACTGTCGAAAATGACTCAAAGACACGATACATTCGTATTGTCCTCCAAGAAACAGACTCAAAGTGGGAAGTTATCAATATGAAAACTTCAGACTCTTCTCTCGAAGCGATCATCGAGTAATCAGCTCTAGAAAAGCAAAAAGCCCCGCGAATCAACGCGGGGCTTTTTAGCTCACTGCGGATTCACGGGGCGCCTATCAGGGCGACATTTGAACGCGGCCGGTCACGGAGATCATCGACTCAAACGGTCGACCATCACCCGGAAGCTCACCGTCCTCGCCGACAAAATATGATGTTGCACGAATTCTCCCCCCGCCGAGCGACTCCTCGTTCAAGTAGTACGCTGATCGCTTGGGTGGATTCAACCAAGCGTAGGAGCTGTGCAGGATACGAAGACCATGCGCATCTCGTTCGATGATCATATCTTTGCCGTTGGAAAGGAAGAGCCGAAGCTGTACCCCTTCGACTGGATGCCGTCGGTCATCCTGAGCAGCGCATGCCGCCGAAATCTCTTCGACGACCTCCTTACCCATAATCATCTCCTTGCGATCCCTGGCAATACGAAGTACTGCAGTGGCGCTCCCTACAGGGAAGAGTATCAGTCTTCCAAGTCCTTGCCGTTTATTGTTCATGTTCACCTTATTCTTTCGAAATGGATAGGGTACTGCCCGAGGCAATACCATTGTTATGAAGGAAATTCCTTTCTTTTGCAAGCATGAGCGGCATACAAAAAAGACCTCCGAAGAGGTCCTTTCATTGGTTTACTATATTAAATTTCTTCTTTTGGTCGATTAAGTGTCAGGAGTTTTGCAAGACCCCAGGCGATAAGACTGTAAACGACGATTGCTAACACGCTACTCCAGTCGAAAGTGAACTGTCCATATACCGGTTGTCCGAAGATACCGACAAAAGGAGCGACGAGCGCACCGGTAATACCGTAGATGAAATCGACGAATCCCGCACCTTGGTTTGCGCCCAATAGAAGGAGCACGAAGCGTATAGCGATAAGGGTATTAATGACGCCTGCAATAAACCAGATTATTCGTTGTGCGATGACAACGCCTGATGTTTGTGATGTGCGGCTGACACTTCGCTGTTGCATCCGTGCCCCGTCAGGCCGAGTGGTGGTTTCCTGTACTTCTGTCGTTTGTTCGATTTCCGTCATACATTCTCTCCATTAGTTGTAGGTACATTTTAGCACTTTTATACGTAACAATAAAAAGACTTCAATAAAGAAGTCTTTTTATTATTCATAAACTTGGTACACCCGGACGGATTCGAACCGCCGACCCTCTGTTCCGAAGACAGATGCTCTAATCCACTGAGCTACGGGTGCATATGTACACAAAAGTACAGGGGTAATTGTAGCATAATCACGGGCGCAACGCTATAATAGTTTGCAACATGGATATTCACACAAACATTCCCCTCAAAAATTACACCACGATGAAACTCGGTGGCCCAGCACGCTTTTTTGCCGATGCACACACAAACGAAGAGCTTCGGGCGCTCGTACTCAATGCAAAAACACAGCAAGTGCCGATTTTCGTGCTTGGTGGTGGCAGTAATGTGATCGCAAAAGACGAAGGCTTTGCCGGGCTCGTTATTCGTATGCGGAGCGAAGGATTTACGGTCATCGCAGACGACCTCAACACCACAACAATTACTATTGCAGCTGGTGAAATGTGGGACGAAACGGTCAGGAAAACCGTTGAAATGCGTCTTTCAGGTATTGAAACGCTTTCAGGCATTCCCGGCACAACGGGTGCTGCGCCTGTCCAGAACATCGGTGCGTACGGTCAAGAGCTAGCTGACACATTTCAGCACCTCGAAGCCTACGACATCACGAACGACACATTCGTGACGCTCACCGCCGAAGAATGTGGCTTCGGCTATCGCCACAGTATATTCCGAGGAAGCGAACAGGGCCGTTACATCATTACCGCAGTTACACTCCAACTTTCAAAGAATCTTCCGACTCCCCCATTCTACGATTCACTCCAGACATACTTAGATGAACACAATATTACAATCCACACCCAACAATCAATCCGCGATGCTGTCCTTGCAATCCGCACCGATAAACTTCCAAACCCTATCGAACGACCAAACAGCGGTTCATTCTTCAAAAACACCATCGTTGAAAAGTGGCAACTCGATGATATTAAAAAGACCCACCCGGATGTTCGTAACTACGACATGGGGAACGGCACCTACAAAATCCCAACCGGTTGGCTGATCGAAAGTGCTGGGCTCAAAGGTCAAGTATTGTACGGCATGCGTGTGCACGATAAAAACACACTCGTCCTCATTAACGAATCAGCAACCAGCTACGCAGATCTCGCAAAAGCGCGCGATAGAATTATCGGCGATGTGCGAGATACATTCCGTGTCGTGATTGAACAAGAACCACTCGAAATCTAGCCCCTCTATCTCTTGCGATTTCCAGCCAAAGACCTTATGCTTATAGCATGCAACGGCGCGGGTTTACGATCGTGGAGATTATCATCACCATTACTATTATGGGCATTCTTTTGTCGTTAACTGTCGTCACACTTGGCAACAATCAATTGCGCGCTCGCGACGAGGAACGAAAAGCAGATATCGAAAGTATCGCGCTCAATATTGAATCGTACTACCGCAACGTCCAAGAAGGTATTTTTATGAGCGGCGGTACGTATCCAGGAACAGCATATATCACCCCTTCTTCTATTCCAGTGATACTACCCGACATTGACCCAAAGAGTGTGCGTACACCTGGCGTTACTGCAGATCAACCAGCTAGTCTTATCCCCGCCACCAATGCTACCCAAACCACATCCGGCGTATCCCCTCAACCAACAATCAGTACATACGTCTATCAACCAATTACTCAAGCGGGAGCAATTTGTGATGACCCCTTCATGATAACAACGGGCGAATGCCGTAAATTCAACCTTTACTACATGCTTGAAGCAGATAATTCTATTCACATGGTGACGAGTAAAAACCAATGACCCAGCCTACTTTTAACAACCAAGAATCGGGTATGACCGCCGTTGAACTCCTTATTACATTATTTGTCGCGGCTGCATTTTTAATTGCTGGATATCAACTTTTTAATGTCGTCATTAGAGATGGTGGCGAAGTTCGCGCAGAAGCAAAAGCAAGCAACTTGGCCTACGGACTCCTTCGTCAGTATTCTGACTCGGTTTCAAACCCTTGTGTAGAAACAGTCCTCGCCTTTCCTGACGTACCCGAAACAATCGATGGACTCGCCGAGGCGTCATTGTACGTCCACACCGACTGCCCATATCCAAGTACTAATGCCGTCACTCGTATTACCGCAGAAGTTTCATATGGATTCCCTGTGAAAACCGTCAAGCACACCACGTACGTTGATAAGTCGAAGGGTATCTAGTATGGTTATTCGATTCCGTCGCCATACGCAAACATCCAAATCAGGCTTCACCCTTGTTGAACTTCTTGTCGTTGCTCCTATCGTCATTCTTGCCATTGGGGCATTCATCACGGCAATTATTGCAATGACTGGCGAAGTCCTCGCCTCACGCACAGCCAATACTATGACGTATGACCTTCAAGACGCTTTGAATCGTATTGAAGAAGATGTGAAGCTTAGCGCCGGTTTCCTTTCGACAAACTCAATCCCCTTTGCAGCAGGTAACCCCCAGGGCGCTGGAAATAACGGCAGCACCACTCCTTTCACGAACGTCAATGTGAGTGGAGAGAAAAGCCTTATTCTTAACATCTTCGCGACCAATGCAAACCCGAAAACTCCAAACGCTGGACTTATCTACCTCACAAATCAGCCCAATGCCTGTGAAACTGCCCAAGTTGTCGACAACGTCCCTATGACAACAAACGTCATTTATTACCTTAAAGATGACACACTCTGGCGACGGACGGTAATGCCAGCAAACTACGACGGCGGCACAACCATTCGATGTTCAACCCCATGGCAGCAACCCAGCTGTCAGCCGAACTATACCCACGCGTTCTGTAAGACAAATGATATCAGACTCATCGATGGTATCTCGGCCGCTGATTTTTCGGTAAAATACTTCACCTCAGCAGGCGATACATCAAGTGAATCGCTTGTCGCGAGTAATGCATCAGCTACCGATGCAGCAAGAAATACCGCACTCCAAGGAACACCAACTGTCCAAATCAACCTCACTTCTAAAAAAGTAGCCGCCGGCCGATCAGTTGAGCGAAGTGCAGGGCTCAGAGCGACCCGGCTTGACACTAATGCGACTTCAATCGCAGAAACAATTGTCGCCTCAACACCACTTACACCAAACGTCACCGCAGCTGTCGTCGGAGGAAGCAACGTGAATTATAGCTGGCCAGCCGTCAAAGATGCAACGACATACACACTTCGATACCGAATCAATGGCGGTGGATGGGTCGCCGCTCTCACCGATACCACGCAGCGGACTTTCACTGTTACGACAGCGACACACAAGGATACCGTTCAAGCTGAAGTAACTGCAAAAAATGAAGATGGCATAACTGGTCCAGTTGCAAGCTCCTCGACACTTATTCCAACTTGGGCTCCTTTGACCATGGCTGATGCATGGCGAAACTACAACGAGGGTTATTCTGAAGCAGGCTACACTATCACGAGCGCCGGCGTTGTTGTCCTTAAGGGTTTAGTCACAAAGAGTAGCGCAACCGTCGCAAACGAAGTTATCGCAACGCTCCCTCCCGGATACCGACCGGCAGGTCGCCTCATCTTCGGTAACACAACAAATCCGAACGCGAGCGGTCGAGTTGATATCCATACGAATGGAAACGTGGTACTTTCCGGTGGCGATGCTGTATGGTTTTCACTTGACACTATTCGATTCGTCCCAGACGGCCGCTATACACGCGTCACACCGACTCTCTCGAATGGATGGACACACTACGGTGGCGATCTCGCACCAGCAAGTTATGTCGTCGACAGTGTCGGCCGAGTAGTTACCCAAGGACTCGTCGCACCAGGGACGATCACAGACGGAACAATCATATTCAACCTCCCCGCCGCGCTTCGTCCTGCCAAGTATCAACACCATGCAACCCGCTCGGCCGGATTCGCCCATTTGGGTATCAGCAACACATCAGGAGTGCTTGCTAAAGGTGACGCATCAGGGGGCTATCTCAGTCTTAATGAAATTTTCTACCCAAGCTCAGTGACTGGCTGGACAAACCTAACGCTTGTTAATAGTTGGGTCACCTATGCGGGAAGTTCTGGCACCTACTCGCTCCATCAATATATAAAAGGAAGTGACGGCCTCGTCTCACTGAAGGGCCTTATTAAATCTGGCTCAACAACAAGTGACACCATTATCGCAACACTCCCAGCTGGATTCAGACCAAAAGAACGACTCTTGCTTACAACAGCTAACAGCGCGACACATAACCGTATCGACATCACGCCTGCAGGTGAAATTCGCTTCCAAGGATCAACGAATGGATGGCTCTCACTCGACGGAATAACCTTCTACGCCGACCAATAAAATGCTTGCGCTTATGTACGGGGCGTAGTACATTTAATGCAGGATATAATATCTAATTAGGGGGCAACTCACATATGAGTCTCAACAGTATCAAATCAACAATGAAATCACAGAGCGGCTTCACTATCGTCGAGCTCCTCATTGTGGTTGTCGTAATCGGTATCTTGGCAGCGATCACAATCGTTACTTACACAGGTATCACAACTCAGGCTAATGCAGCATCCGCAAAGGGTACTGCATCAAGCATCGTTAAAAAAGCCGAAGCATACGCAGCAGACGCTTCACTTACGGGATCATACCCGCTAACATACGCAACTTTGACAGCTGGCTCAGCTGACAAAGCATGGGCTGTCCCAGCTGGAACAGCAACAATTTACGGAGCAGCACCTACAGCATCAACTGCTAGTACTAAAAAGATTGACTTCTTTACATGTACCGGTGCATCATCAGTTGCTGGTTCTGGTGTCCGCATCGACTACTGGGCATACAGTGGCACGACGGTCGCATCATTTAGCGCTGGTGACACAGGTGGTACTTGTACCCGTGCAACATCTTAATAGATAACCTCTATAAATCAAAAACCGCTCATCACGAGCGGTTTTTGATTACCCATTTTTAAGCGCTTATTTCAGCGCGTTCGCAATACGCTCAGCAATAGCTTCCATATCAGATTCAACCATACCGCGCGTTGTTACGGCAGGTGTGCCAAGGCGAATACCACTTGGGCGGAAGGGAGGCAATGGGTCATCTGGGATTGCATTGGCATTCACCGTCATGCCAGCAGCTTCAATACGCTCCTGCGCTTCTTTACCATCGATGCCGTGCGTCTTGTAGATATCAATCAAGATAAGGTGATTGCTCGTCCCGCCCGTCACCAGCGAGAAGCCTCGAGCGGTTAACGCATCAGCAAGTACTGAGGCATTCTTCAAGATCTGTGCAGCATATTCTTTAAACGATGGCTGTAATGCTTCATGAAATGCAACAGCCTTTGCCGCGATTGCATGCATATGAGGGCCGCCCTGTGTCCCAGGGAAGACAGAACGGTCAATGAGTGTCGGAATGTTCTCAATCGTCTTCTCAGGCGCTTTCAACGGGCTAGAAACAATGCCATTCGAGAGGATCATCCCACCACGCGGGCCGCGAAGTGTCTTATGGGTGGTTGTCGTCAACACATGGAACCCATAATCAAGTGGATTCTCGGCCACGCCACCAGCAATCAAGCCAGCGATATGGGCGATATCAGCTACGAGTAATGCACCGACTTCATTTCCAATCTCAGCAAATTGTGCGTAATCGAGCATTCGTGGGTAGGCACTAAACCCAGCAAGGATAATCTTTGGTTTATGTTCTTGCGCGAGTCGACGCAGTTCGTCGTAATCAATCTCACCCGTTGCCACATCTTTCATCTTATAGCGGATGAAATTATACAGATGCGCACTGCGAGTCACCGGTGCCCCGTGTGTTAAGTGACCGCCGTGTCCAAGGTCCATCGCCAAGATGGTGTCGCCTGGCTCAAGCCACGCGTTATAGACTGCTTCATTCGCAGAGGCGCCAGAGAGTGACTGAACATTCGCGTGATCAGCCTTAAACAGCTCTTTTGCGCGGTCAATCGCCAATTGCTCAATTTTATCTGTGTTTTGCTGGCCGCCGTAATAGCGGCGCCCTGGGTAACCCTCTGAATATTTGTTCGTAAACACACTGCCGAGCGCAATTCGCACGTCATCGCTGACGTAATTCTCACTCGGAATCAATTCGATTGTTTGTTGTTGACGATTTTCTTCATCTTCAATAAGCTGACGCACGACGTCGTCACCGTTCACTGAGGTATTGAGGGGAATTGCTGACACAAGAGGCTCCTTTTGTTTTCTCTTGTCATTATACCATTGCACTACAACTGCTTGATTGTATACCATCTGTGATATATAATAATGCTCATGGAAACGAAATCATACGCAGCCAAGATTGGCACCCTTATACAAGAGACACGACAAGCTCGAGGCATGACGCAAAGTCAGCTCGCAAAGGAATTAAACACCAGTCAAAGTGCCATAAACCGCATTGAAAAAGGTGGTCAAAATATCAGCCTTGATATGTTAGCTCGTATCAGCGATGTTTTGTCAAGCCAAATCATCTCCCTTAACCAGAAGCGAACTTCGAACTACCGAGTCGAAGGCGGCCACAAACTTTCTGGGACAATCGTCACAAAAACCAGCAAAAACGCCGGTGTTGCACTTCTCTGTGCTGCCCTTCTGAACCGTGGAACTACCACCCTTAAGCACGTGGCACGTATTGAAGAAGTTAATCGTATTCTTGAAGTCCTCAATAGTATTGGCGTAAAAACTCGTTGGTTTGGCGATAACAACCTTGAAATCATCCCTCCTGCAAAATTAAAGCTCGAAAACATGGACCTCGCTGCTGCTCGCAAGACCCGTAGTATCATCATGTTCCTTGGCCCATTGCTTCACCGCTTTAAAGAATTCGAACTCCCCTACGCCGGTGGTTGTAGCCTCGGCGAACGCACCGTCGAACCACACCTCACCGGCCTTCAGCCATTCGGTCTCAGTGTTAAAACGGTCACAGGCCACTACGCTGCAACCGCAAAGCCAACCCAGCCACCAAAAGCGATCGTCCTCTCTGAGCGCGGCGACACGGTAACTGAAAACATCCTCATGGCAGCTGCCTTAAACGACGGTGTCACGACTATCCGTAATGCCAGCCCGAATTACATGGTCCAAGACCTTTGTTTCTTCCTCGTAAAGCTCGGTGTCAAAATTGACGGTATCGGCACCACGACCCTTGTTGTCCGTGGTGTTCGCGATATCAACAAGAATGTTGAATACGCCCCTGCCGAAGACCCAATCGAAGCGATGAGTTTCATTGCCGCGGCGGTCGTCACAAAATCTGAGATCACTATTAAGCGTGCACCGATTGAATTCCTCGAAATCGAACTGAAGTTCCTTGAAGACATGGGCTTCCAGTACGATATGTCAGAAGAATACACTGCCCTTAACGGCCACACTCGCCTCGTCGACATCACCACGAAGCCAAGCAACCTTGTTGCTTCTGTTGATAAGATTCACTCAATGCCATTCCCTGGCCTCAACATCGACAACCTCCCGTTCTTCGCGGTTATTGCCGCAAGTGCCAAGGGTCGGACTTTGATTCACGACTGGGTCTACGAAAACCGAGCAATCTACCTCACCGAGCTCACCAAACTTAATGCAAATGTGCAGCTCATTGACCCGCACCGCGTCTACATCGAAGGCACAACCAAGTGGAAGGCGGCTGAGGTCGTTGCTCCACCAGCGCTTCGCCCTGCAGTCGTGATTCTTCTCGGTATGCTTGCTGCGCCTGGCGTTTCAACGCTCCGCAATATCTACTCAATCAGCCGTGGCTACGAAGACCTCGCCGAACGCCTCAACACACTGGGCGCAAAAATTAGTGTCATTCACGACATTACCGAATAATTGTTAGTTTACTGAACGAAACGAACGAATAATCTCATCGAGATCCCGTTGCAACCCAACGGTATGCTCGGTGAGATTTTTAATAATGTTGTAGCGTTGTGGATTCAGGCTCGTTTTCACAAGCCGAAAAAGCAACATAAACCGAGGAGTCTGCAGTACTTCAGAGACAGATTGTAGTTTATCGACAAACGTTTTTACGAGTTTCTTTTGATCCTTGGTCTGCAGCGGCCTCGTCATAGTAATAATCACGCCAGCAATCGTCAAAAGAATTGCGCCCAGAAGGATCCACGCAATAAAAACAATCACAAGAACCCACCACCATGCGCTCATACTTACAAGCCATATGCTTACGGCAATAAGTACAATAATAATCGCCGCAGCAACAATTAAAACAATAGTATATACCCGCTGAGCGAACTCAGTAGCAATAGCACGAATAGCGAGTACAAGTGGTGTCATACTTTTATGGTACTATATATCCATGAACATAGGCAACGAAGCATCTCGTAAACCTTTCTTCAGTCGCCATAAAAAACTATTTATCTTTTTAGGCGCTTTTATTACCATTGTCGCACTCATTGCGCTCGCCTTCCGCCTCAGTCCTGCACCTGGGGCGTTTGTTATTCGCTACGTGTTCGATAAAGATGCAAAAGAAAAGCGCGTCGCCCTTGAAGCACACACCCCAAGAGAACGAGTCGTCGTCCGTAGTGACATCCCCTACCTTGAGAAAAACGATATGACGAAGCTCGATGTCTACATTCCACAGCGAGTAATTGATACCGACACACCGCTCCCAACAATCATTTGGACGCATGGTGGCGCCTGGCTTTCTGGCGATAAAACCGACACTGCCCCGTACTTTAAACTTCTTGCCGACAGGGGCTTCACTGTCATTGCCCCGAACTATTCACTCGCACCCGGCAAGGCGTACCCCACACAACTCACTCAGCTCATCGCAGCACACGACTATATACTAAAGAATGCTCGATCGCTCCATGTCGACCCAACGCGCATTATTCTTGCCGGAGATTCTGCTGGCGCTCAGCTTTCAGCCCAGCTTGCCGCCCTCAGCACTAACTCGGCGTACGCACATGAAATTGGTATTACCCCCTCGCTTTCAGAGAATAATATTGCCGCGGCAGTGCTGTACTGTGGTATTTACGACTTGAAAAAGCTCGCAACGCCAAATGACACCCTTCCAAAAATAGTTGGTTGGGGCACGGACATTACCGTTTGGTCATATAGTGGTACGAGAGACCGAGATGCTCGTATCCTTGAGCGCATGTCACCAATCAATTACCTCACCCGGAGCTTTCCAAAGACATTTATTAGTGGCGGAAACGCGGACCTACTCACCAAGACTCAATCCGAACCACTGAATGCATCGCTGAAACGACTCGGTGTTGATACGACCACTCTTTTCTATCCAGACGACCACTTGCCCGCACTCAATCACGAAAACCAATTCGTGCTCGACGAAGACGGCTTAAAGAACTTTCAAACACTCGTTGCCTTCCTCGATACGCTATAACGTCTATGCTACTATGGAGATACTATGACAGAGATAACTGAACCGACACAGCCAATCACTCAACCGCAGCCACAACCGGTGCAACCAGTGGCGCCTCAGCCACCAATCCAGCCAGTACAACTGCCTCCACAACTCCCACTCAATAAATTTGGGCTTTGGGGATTCATCCTTGCTGTCGGTGTCGTACCGGGAGTCTACCTCCTTGCTGTCATTATCGGACTTATTGTTGGCGCAACTGTTTTTGATGGAAACGATACGCAGTCAGCGCTCACTGGCTTCTTTAGCCCATTCTTCGCTGTACTTATCGCGTTCTACATCAACTTCGTTATCCTTATTATTGCTCTTACTCTTTCGATTATCGGCATCACGCGCAAAGGCGAGCGAAATGGGCTTGGTATTGCCGCATTGATTGTTTCGGGGCTTGGCGTACTTATTTCACTCTGGCCAGCAATTAGCTTCAGCCAAGGCATCTTTCTTTAGCCACCTCTGTAATTATAGGTATCCCGGTTGTGTTTTTCATTAAATTTCTATAGAATAAATAATGAATTTTATCTAACTCGAAAGAGTATTACTTGGGCATATATAAGAAAAATAATGGCTTTACGATTGTCGAACTCCTTGTCGTCATTGTTGTTATCGCCATCCTCGCGGCACTGGTTGTTGTGACATATATGGGTATTCGGCAAACCACGCAAGCGAACGTTATAAAGGGTGATCTCGCCAGTGCCGCGAAGCAACTCGCAAACTTCCAAACCAAATCAAGTGATAATACCTACCCTCTCACCCTTGCCGCCTCTGGCATTAAATCCGGAGAAGGGGTGACACTCACCTACACCTCAACAGGCACAAGTTATTGCCTCGCTGCTGCAAAGGGTGAATTTTCTTACAAGATTAGTTCTTCAAACACAACTCCAGATACCGGCGATTGTGGAGCGCCCCTTCCTGCAGGGTACGAAGTAGCGCCGGTCGCCAGTGGTGGAAGTATCGCATTCGATGGTCACAGCCCGATACAACCATCGAACTGCCCCTCAACTGGTGGCGAATGGGTAAAGGTGCCCGGAAACAGCCTTTACGGTACAACAAACGGCTTTTGTGTACAGAAATACCCCGCCTCAAACGTTGGCGGGGTCGCAACGAGCAAGCCAGCTGGCCCGCGATGGAGCCCGGCAGTTACTCAGCTCACTGCGAAAGGCTTCGCCGAAGCAATTACAACCGGGAGTCATCTCCTCAGCGAATCTGAATGGATGACTATCGCCACAAATGCAGCCGCTCAAGTGGCAAATTGGGACGGTGGCGCAATCGGAAGCGGCAAACTACCTCGAGGCAACACAACAGCAATCTATGGTGGGGCGCAAGCAAAGCTCAGTAACGGAGAAACTGTTCATTTCGATACCGGTGCGAGCTCATGGTACTCGTCATACGAATTCACCTGCTACACTGGTCCGAACGCGAGTGATTGCGGCCTTGCGCAGCAATACCAACCCGCCCCTGCAAATGCCTACCAAACCGACCAATTCACTATTCTCACCAGTTATGGAAGTATGCCGGTTAACAGCGCTGGTCGTTACTACGGTGACCCTCGCTTCGCAAACCCTTCGCTCAATACGTATATCAATTCATCTCGAGATAAAGGTCTTGGCTTCCTCCGTTCGTCATATTCCGCAGGCTCAGCAACCGTCCATAGCTTCATACGCGGCCAATGGAATAACGCAAACTTATCTGGCCTCTTTACCCTCTACGTATACACGCTACAGAGCTACGCTAACGCGCAGTACGGCTTCCGCGCAGCCTACTAAAAAGTAAAAAGCTCCGCGAATCGACGCAGAGCTCTTTACTCGATGCGGATTCAGCGAAGCTGATTTCGTTCCCCTCGCCTTCTTCGGCGGGGTTGTGTTTTTTCCTGAGGAAGCTGAAATTGATACGTCGGCTCCATCAGGAAGTACTGCGAATTGAAGTACCGGGGGATCCCTACCCCAAACTGAGTCGGGAGGATCGCCAGCAAAATAACGAAGACTACCTTCATTCGACATCCAATCTCTCGGGTCTTCCCTGTTGGGTATAAGCTATTATGCACTAAACGTGCGATAATAAAAACAATGAGTACACTCAAACAATTCGGCTGGACAAACGAACACCAAGCTTCATGGGATTCTTTGTCACTATCTGGACTAAGCCCTGCTCGCGTTGTTGCTGATTTTGGTACCTCACTTAAGACCGCAACTCCAGATATTATTGGCGCTGAATTATCTGGCAAGCTCGCCCACTACACCGATCGAGAGCAGACACCAAAGGTTGGCGACTGGGTTGCAGTACGCATCTCAGAGAATAATCTTTCAACAATTGAATCGGTTGTGCTTCGATCAAACGAAATTGCCCGAAAAGTTGCCGGCAAGCAAACGACGAAACAAATCGTCGCCGCAAATGTCGATATCGCCTTTGTTCTTCTTGCACTCGACAAAGATTTTAGCGTCGAACGACTAAAACGATTTCTTTTTCAGCTTTCAGTCCATAACGTTGAAGCCGTCATTGTATTAAATAAGGCCGATAAAACCGACGACCTTGAAGGATTCACCGACCAACTCTCTCAACTCAACCTTCCTGTCATTATCAGCACAGCGATTGAAGGAACGGGCGTGCAAGAAATCGCCGATCGTATTCTCCCAGCCAAAACGGCGATTCTCCTGGGATCTTCGGGTGTTGGCAAATCAACCCTCACCAACAAACTTCTCAATCGCGAAGCTCAGCAAACAAATACCACCCGCGAATCAGATGATACTGGCCGCCACACGACCGTTCACCGAGAACTCTTTATTCTTCCGAATGGAGGCATCCTCATTGATACGCCTGGTATCCGCGAATTGCAGCTCTGGGGCACTGAAGAAGATCTTGATGCAGATTACGACGATATCACGACACTCGCTACGCAATGTGACTACAATAATTGCACCCACGACAATCAAGAAGGCTGCGCCATCGCTCGCGCACTTGCCGACGGAACGCTCGACGAACAGCATTACGCCAACTACCTCAAAATGAAGACAGAGCTCACAACACTGACATCAAAAAGAGAAGGGAAAGTTCGACAACTCAACGCGCGACCGCGAACCTACGCAAAAACGCGTTCGGCAAAAAAGCACGACGCATTCGCAGACGAAAACTACTAGATTCCGTCGCCTCTCGACCAGTCAGTCGCTAAATCAAATCCATGAGGATGTCGCAGAGCGAACCCTCCAGTGTCATATACTTTCCCAGCACCAAGACTTGTTTCGACAATTGAACACTTTGGATAATTCCCATAATTAGCAGCCACAATCACATATCCCTGCGCATCTACCTTTGCGCCATCCGGTCGTACTGAATATCGACCGCCTTGGCCACAACTCTGCATCACCCGACTCATATCAAGGTCATAGTATGTTTCACGATGCGTAATACCCTTACTGTCGGTAAACTGTTGCGCGCCCTTTGATTTCGTCAGGCCTTGGCCATCATTTCGAATACCAATGACTTCCGTTTGTAACGTCGGGTTGCGCGTCACGATACTCGCAATCTCAACCTTTCTTACTTCTGCGCCGTCTTTAATTTCTAGTTCATACGTAATACTTCGCACGCCAGGGACGCCCTCTGTTTGAACTGCTCGATAGCCCAGCGGCCGGTCAGCGTCATACACAATCTGGTTCGAAGCTGGAATCGCTTGATCGATCGTGACGGTCTGTTTGCCCTCTCGCCATACCCGGACACTCATACCTTGAGTAATCGCTGTTCCGGTCGCGAGCGACACACGCCCGCTCTCCCCGAGCTCAATCTTCTTCTCTTTGAGCATATCGCCTACTGTTTTTGCCTGAGTTCGCACCTCGGTTTTCTTGCCATACAAATCAAGGGTAAACGGCACGGCTCGCGTAATTGTGAGCTCAAGCCCCGCACCATCACTTACAAAGTTCGTCAGTGGCTTGAGGTCTGTAATATCTTCGTCATACACCGTAATCTTTACGTCTCGCGCAATCTGCTCAGCCGTTTGATACGGTGACATCGTCTTCACTCTCGTTTGCCCATCAACCACCATCACTGGTCGAGCTCGGTACACATTGACGCGGTAGTCGGGAGCGACAAGCTCTTCCTTTAATGACGGTTCGACAGTATCACGAATATTTAATTGGATGTTTTGCGCCTCAAATGCTTCGCCGAGTGTCTTTTCTTTCGTCAAGAATACTCGCGTGCTACCCCTGTCAAACACCGTAATAAGTTTACTGTCTTTATCTTGCGCGTGAGTCACGCTGCCAAGGCCGACAAGAGAGACGACGACAAGGGCAAAAATAACAATAAAGCGCCACACCATTTCCTCTATTATAGCATCTGGTTCGGGCTATGGACGCTCAACAGGGCAATCAAATTCCACCGTTGTCTCGGTATAGACCGCCCCAAAGGGATCACCGCCAGCATCATCAAATCCGTTCTCGATCAGCACACTCCTGTATGCCGTCGCATCAGGGACATCGAATCGAGTTGAAGCCCAGCCTTCGGCAACCAAATCATCAAAGCCAGCATCAACGGCAAGCATTTCAGCCTTCGCTGCTTCATATCGATCATTCACATCAATCTTAGAAGCAATCTCTCCACTCTCTACAAGCGCTAAACAACCGAGGCATCGCTGCGGAATACCCGCATCAACCAATGAATCACTGGAAAGGATTCTCTCTTGGCGTATGGGGCATTGCTCGCTCATACCACCTATAATGACGCCTCGCTTTGAGTCCTGCAAGCATAATTATATTGTTGACTCGTGAAACTACTGCGTGATACTATATAGCAGTAATACGTCACACTATATAGACAAGGAGATCGCTTGGAAAACACCACCGAAATGTTAAAGGGAATCCTTGAAGGCTGCGTCCTCGAAATTATTGGTCGTGGCGAAACCTACGGCTACGAGATAGCCCAGCAACTTCGAACACTCGGCTTTACCGATATCGTTGAGGGAACGGTCTACACCATCCTCGTGCGGCTCGAAAAAAGTAGCTTAGTCGAAACCGAGAAGAAGCCATCCGCCATGGGACCCCCTCGCAAATTCTACACACTCACAAAATTAGGCCACGAAGAACGACAACTCTTTTGGGATAAATGGAATTTCGTGTCTTCAAAAATTAATGAACTAAAGGAGAAATACTAATGAGTAAATTTATCGACCTTATTGTTGGATCTGTTGAAGAGAAAAAAGAATGGCGTGCAATGGAAGCACGGGCAAAAGCACTTCCAAAAGAATACCGAATCGTTTACAACGAAGTGAAACACTATATCTGGAAGAGCTCTGGGCTTGATGCCATTGATATCTTCAAAGGACTCCTTGACCTATTCGAAGAAGGTGCGGCCAACGGAACCTCTGTGCTCGAAATTACCGGTGAAAACGTTGCCGCGTTTTGCGATGAACTCGTGAAGGGCGGAAAAACATACGCCGAAGATTGGCGCACGAAGCTTAATAAGGATATCGCTAAGAAATTAGGCAAGTAACCTTACGCCAAGCGCGCGTTGGTTATCGCAATAATTGCAAGACGGCTCTTTGGCGTTAACGGCAGCTCGAGCGCGCTATCTGCGTGATCCCATGTGAAATTTTCGTGTTCATCACTAATCGCAAGCTCACCGCCAAGTAATACGGCACTATGAAACAACGTAACATGCAACCTCCCATTGTGCTTACCGCCTCGAATCATTTGACTCTCAACATGAGCTGGACCTGCCTGCGGTTCAATCTTAAGGCCGGTCTCTTCCAAAACCTCTCTCTTTAAGCCGTCAAGAGAGTCTTCACCACCATCTACTTTACCGCCAGGAAACTCCCATAATCCAGGGTTGTACGAATCTTCGTATGATCGTTGCAGAAGAAGAAATCGGTCATCATCAAAGACAACCGCTCGGTTGACGAGAAGTGTATTTGAGCGCTCACTGACCGTTTTCATTGCGTCATTGTCTTGAGAAGAGTATTCCATAGTCTTGCTATTGTAGAACGACTAAAGTGAGTTAGCAATCAACTTAGCGATTCTTGATTCCATCCAAGCGTAGCTCATTTGATTCATCCGCATGAGAACCATCCGTTCCTACGTGTTTATCGCCAATCTTTGACCCATGTTTGATAACGTGTACAAGCGCCATGGCGTGACCATGTCCTAACGAAAATTCTTCTTTTAACCATGCAGCAATAACACCCGGCTTCACAGAAGGGTCATCAAACCCTTTCGACTTCGCGAGATCTAAAAACTCTAATGGCGTTTTGCCAGTTTTCTGTTCAATATTATCTAAGTAAGCTTGAAATGACATAGGTATATAATAGCAAATTTTAATAATTTCAAAATGGTACCCCGGACTGGATTTGAACCAGTGACCTTAGGCTTAGAAGTCCTCTGCTCTATCCAACTGAGCTACCGGGGCGCTCCTGTATTATAGCAAACGAAACACGGTATAATAGAAAGGTAAACGGAGGACACTATTATGAATGATCACGGACCAAACCCTTATGTAGTTGATATTGAAGAATTAACGCTTAATAATGAGAACTTCCGCACCGCCGCATGGACGGGTAAAAACTTGCAAATGACATTGATGTCGATTGAACCCGGTGACGACATTGGACTCGAAGTTCATGAAGATCATGACCAGTTCCTTCGCATTGAACAAGGTGAAGCGGCAGTGCACATGGGGCCCTCTGCCGATGAGCTTGAAGAGTGGGAAGCCGAAGATGACTTTGCCATCTTTGTCCCGGCCGGAGTCTGGCATAACGTCACTAACACAGGTGATGATGACCTAAAACTCTACTCAATCTACGCCCCAGCCGAACATGCGCATGGGACAGTTCATGTAACTAAGGCGGAAGCTGATGCAGCCGAGCACGATCACTAGAAAGTTACTCTATTAAAAAGACCACCTCTTTCGGGGTGGTCTTTTGTAAATTCGTGGTGCGGGCGGAGAGAATCGAACTCTCATCGTTTGCTTGGAAGGCAGACATATTAGCCATTATACGACGCCCGCATAGAAAACAATTGTAGCATATTTTCATCTTGAGCTCAATCTGTTACAATAGCTACTGTTTGGCGAATGTAGCTCAATTGGTTAGAGCGCCGGTTTGTGGTACCGGAGGTAGTGGGTTCAATCCCCATCATTCGCCCCAAGACATTATTTTAACCAGTTCGTAATTTTCTACGAGCTGGTTTTTGATTCAGCAATAATCTGGTCAGCCTGGTGAACAGAGCCGAGAATCGCCTCAACCTGCGCAAGGGTAATATCAACCGTCTGACCAGGCTGCACCTCTTGAGCAAGCAGCAGTTTCGCAACAGTATTTTCAACCGCACGTTGCACCACACGACGCATTGGACGCGCACCGAGTCGCACATCGTAACCCTTTTCGACTAAGTATTCTTTCGCATCTTGCGCAACAGAAACGGTAATCTTTTGCGCAGCCAAGTTTACGTTCACACTCTTCAAAATAAGATCCACAACTTGTAATAGTTCGGGCTTGCTGAGCGGCTGAAATACCACCATCTCGTCAAAGCGATTCAAAAATTCGGGGTGGAAAATGTGCCCGCCAATAAGTTCATCGATAATCGTTGATTCAAATTGCTGCAAACTATAGCCGCGCTGCAAGTATTCTTGAATGCGGTCAGACCCTGCATTACTAGTTGCAATCACAATCGTGTCACGGAAACTTACTTCTCGGCCACGAACATCTCGAAGAATTCCTTCATCAAGTAACTGCAAGAGTGTCGTCAGAACACTTGAATGCGCTTTTTCGATCTCATCCAGTAGCACGACACTAAATGGTTGCTTCATAACCTGAGCAGTCAAGCTTCCTGCATCGTCAGCACCGTCGGCAATCAAACGAGCCACATCATCACTCGAAACAAACTCGTTCATATCAAGACGAATGATATTATTTTCTCCGCCATAATACACGTCAGCAAGCGATTTCGCGAGCTCCGTCTTACCAACGCCGGTTGGTCCCAAGAACATAAAGGTTCCCACTGGGCGTTTCTGGTTTCGCACACCCGCACGAGCACGCCTCAGTGCGTCAGAGACCACACTCACCGCTCGCTCCTGCCCGATCATCCGCTCATGAATTCGAGACTCCAACTCAAGCAGTGTCGTTCGTTCAGTTTCGCTATCAACCTTGCCCGTTTTAATACCCGCGGTCTGCTCAATCGCCTTATTGACCGACGCAGCAGTGACAAGACCGTTCTCGGCAAATTGAGCAGCTGTTTCAAGAAGCGTAATTGCCTGCCCTGGCATCGCAAGGTCGTAGATATAGCGCTGGCTCAATACATATGCTTCTCGAAGCGATTGGTACATGTACGCAACCTTGCTGTTATATTCGAGCCCTGGAAGATGGTTTTCGAGCACCTTCAATGTATCCGTCTCATCTGTCGGCTGCACATTAATGCGACGAAGTGAGTTTGCAATTGCCGGAGTGCGCTTCGAAATCTGCAAGAACCGTTGCTCATCCATTGCCAAGATCATTGGCAAACGAGCTGCTTCGAAAATAGGAAGGAGCATCGCAGAAAGATCAACCGACCCGATCCCTTCTTCAAAGAACAGTTCAGCATTATCAAGGCACACAATAATGTTTTTTGCGGTATACGCCTCGCTCAAAAGGAGATCGATAAGATGCTCAAGTTCCCCACGTCCACCAGCAGACGAAACCAGGCGCGAAGCATCAAGCATAAATATCTGGCGGAATCGAATATTCTTCGGCACCGTTTCATCGGGGTTCATGAGTTTGCTCGCAAGTTCACGAACTAACTCTGTCTTGCCAACACCCGTCTTACCGATAAGCGCAATCGCACCCCGAGAGTCACTCAATGTATGCATCATTTGCTCAATTGTTTCAGTTCGAATATCAGTACGCAGCAAAACGCCCATATTCGCAAGGTTTTGCCCAAAGTGAGCAAGATTCGGAATCCATCCGAATGCCCAATCACGCCCAACACCCCCAGTTTTTCTTTTGATAGGATGTTCTGTCACATCAACGAGGTGATTGTACCAAGAGATACCACGGAGAAGGTCATTCTCTTCAAGTTGCAAGTGCCCGAGTAATGTTTCACGGTGCGGCATCTGTCGGATGAGCGCCAGTACAAACACACCAGCATGAATCTTCCCACCCGTTTCTTCCGCGATTCGCAACACTTCTTGAAACACCGCAATAGAATCTTCACGATTTGACGACACGAGCTCTTGCAAAAATCCACCGCCGATACCGAATCGAGTCGCGAAAAAGAGGCCACCCATTGCGGTTGACGAGGCAAGAGCGATGTCTTTTGGTGTCGGCTGCGCAGGAAGAAGCGCGAGTAGCTCGCTATCAGCGAGGTCATCGATTCGCTTTCCGCCAAGGATTGGCGGGACATCTCGAAGCTCTCTTTTGTACCACGTAACTGTCATTGCAGGAATCGCTGCAAAACCAAGCAATACCCAACCAAGTGCCATTTCAAAAATAATCAACGCAGCGCCGCCCGCAATCAGTAAGATGACGAGAATCTCTAAACCAAATATCCATGGCGAAAGTGCATGGCCAAGCCTCGCCTTTTGCGCACGGCGACTGCGATACTGAAATAGATTTACATCCATTGCGGTACCCATCCAAAAGCGAAAAGAACCACTCCAACAATTGGTAATACTGGCACAAATAGCCAGAAAATTAGTACTATCAATTGATACATAAACTGAAGGTAAATTGCGACCGCCCCAATAAGGATCGTAAATGTACGAATAATTGCGCCGATAATACGAGAAAAGAGTCTATCAAACGACGCTCGAACGACTGCCGAAAAAGAACCTTGTACTCGTCCAGCAGAGATTTGACGATACGGAGAAAACAGCGTCGTCAGCAGCTGGCCAACCGAAAAGAACTCGACCGTTGCCACCCAAACGTCGCTTGCATGGCGCCAACGACTCGCGATTCCCCCTGAATACCACCATGAAATAATTCCCACCAGAAACATACTTAACATTATACGATATAATAGAGCATATGCCTCACCCCTTTACTATTTTGCTCGGAAAAGCCGTTCGCCATGCAGCGAGATTACGAGGCGGTGGCTCTGCCCTTCCTGGACTCTTTGTTGAGAAAATAAGCCCAGATTTTATCCCTTCTATCCTTAGTCAACTCCCGAAAGGCGTTGTCGTCATTAGTGGTACGAACGGAAAAACAACCACCACAAAGATGGTCGTAAGCCTGCTTGAAAGCCAAGGATTAAAAGTATTTACAAATCGCACCGGTAGTAACTTTACTCGAGGCGTTGCGGCGGCACTTTTGGGCGAAATCGACACTCGCGGTAAACTTTCGGCAGATATTGCCGTACTCGAACTCGACGAAGCGCACGCGGTGAAATTTGTACAAATCGTCAAGCCTCGCTACAGCCTCTTATTGAATGTGATGCGCGACCAGCTCGATCGCTTTGGTGAAATAGACACCACCGCAAAAATGTTACAGAAAATCGGCGAAGCAACCACCGACAGTGTCATCTTAAATCGTGAAGACCCTCGCGTTGCCTCACTCGCCACCCATCTCGCCACTCAGAATATTGCGTACTTCGGACTTGATTCGTCACTCCTCTCGCATTTCCCAACAGACGATCAACTTCACAACAAGCAAGCCGCGACAGCCTCAAAGCTTCCTGCAGCTGCGACACTCACTAAATACGGCGAAGACGAAGCGGTATTTAAGATTGGGAAGAAATCTTACGCGACCCCATTGAAAGTTCGTGGCGCATATAACGTCTATAACGGTGCGGCCGCACTCGCACTTGTGCAGACAATTCTTCCCGAAGCTCCAGCAGAATCACTCGTCACAGCGCTTTCTGACGTCACGCCTGCCTTTGGGCGCGGCGAAGTACTCACGATTAATGGCCAACCCCTTGAACTCGTCCTCGTTAAAAACCCCTCCGGCTTCCAACTCAGCCTTGAGTCATTCTCGCCAAAAGGGCACGCAACCATGATTGCCGTCAACGATAACTATGCCGACGGCCGAGACATGTCATGGCTTTGGGATGTCGACTTCACTAGCCTCAAAATTGATGGTGTCGCAGCCGTTTCTGGTGTTCGCGCCTTCGATATGGCGCTTCGGCTCCAGTATGACGAGATTGCAATTGAGCACGTTGAGACATCACTCGTTGATTCTCTTAAAAAACTTATTACCGCCCATCCCGATATGCCGAAGCGAATTTTCTGTACCTACACTGCCATGCTCGCACTCCGCCAAGAGCTTTCTAAAATGACAAACGTTGAGGTGATCTCATGACCAAACCAACTATCACCATTCTTCAATTATATCCTCGAGATATGAACATCTATGGAGACAACGGCAATGTCCTTGTGCTCCAACGACGACTCGAATGGCAAGATATTACTCCGAATATCATCAGCTACAACGTTGGTGACACACTTCCTGAACATGTCGATATTATCATCGGAGGCGGCGGGCAAGACAGCGGACAAGATCGCATTCAAAAAGACCTCCTTTCAATCGCCCCAAAGCTGCGAGAATGGGCCGAAGCAGGAACTCCTATGCTTATGGTTTGTGGCTTATACCAGCTCTTCGGCAAATACTTCAAAACCGTTGAAGGCCACGTCATCGAAGGCATCAGTATTTTTGACATCACAACCCACGGCTCACACGAACGACTCATCGGAAACATCGTCACTCGCAGTAGCGAATTTGGTGATATTGTTGGGTACGAAAATCATAGCGGCCAAACTGTGCTTGGTGATGAGGTAACCGCCCTTGCTTCTGTTATTAAAGGTGCAGGCAATAACTCTGGCGACGGACACGAAGGCGCTCGCTACAAAAATGTTATTGGCACCTACCTTCACGGCTCACTCCTTCCCAAGAACCCCAAAATCGCAGATTTCTTAATTCGCACCGCCCTCAAGAATGCTGATATTTCTCATGAGAAACAACCCATTAACGACAAGTACGCCGAACAAGCCCGCAAAATTGCGCTTCAACGACCTCGCTAATATACTTCAAGCCCTTTGACCTCGCGAAAGCGCAATTTTGTGGTGCGCCACATCAAAAAACATGCAAGCCCGATACCGAGATAATACAACAGCCACACCCACCATTCGAAACTCACTTCAACCTGCGCCCATGACTGCCCTGCCAAAAAATACGTTACCGTTGTCATATACGTCAGAAGCCATGTCGTTACCGTGCCGATAACTATTGCGGCTGGCATAAATAACAATGCGGCCAACCCAGAAATAGCAGTCAGAAGCATCGCCAGCGGAACGAGTGGTACAACGAGTAAATTTGCGATAATCGCAATATTCGATACCGTCCCAAAACTTAGTACAATCAGCGGAATCGTCATCACGTGTGCCGCAATTGTCTCACCAAGGATCTGCCGAAACATACCCGGTGCCTTTTCTCCAAAAAAGTATCGCTGCAACAATGGTGCGACAATCATCACGCCGGCAAACGCCGCAAAACTTAATTGCCAACCCAAATCACCCCATACATAACTTGGCTGAATCCCAACAGTGATTGCCGCTGCGAACGGAAGCAGTACTAACGGATGAAACCGATGGCCGTAATACCATGCCAACAAACTCATACCAGATACCAACCCCGCCCTCGTCATACTTGGACTTAACCCGGTAATGGCAATAAATCCGACAATCATCGCACCCGCACTCACCGCCGCCATAAACTTCGAGGTTTTCACAAACAACCGTCGCGCAGCCTGTACGAGTATTGTCAGATTGTATCCGCTCGCCACAACAATGTGCGTTAGCCCAGCAATCTGTAATGCCTCAGCAAGATCCTTTGGGAGTGCACTTTTTTGCCCTGTCAAAAAACCAATACCCAAACTCGCCTGCGGCTCATCAACGACCTTTCGCACTGTATCGGCAAACCAATCGCGCACCACTCGACCGACGTCACCATATTCTTCGCGTACAATATTGGTTACTTCAGCTCTTCGAAGCGATGCAGGGAAACTCCCAAAACCCGGCCGCAACACCGAGCGAAGCGTTACCACATCCCCACGCTTTATAGCACTACTCGTCACTGTCGCAAACACCGCACCTGGCATTCTTGCATTATCGATAACAACTGAATCGAGTTGTAGCGCGGTTTGTCCGGAGGCTGTTCGCGAAGGATCCTCGCGTATGCGCCCCTCAACAACAACTACCTGATTTATATACGCGTTATATGCCATACGATCGCCCATAGCAGCAGTGCCGTACCCAATACCGATAAGGAATGCTCCGGCGCAGACAAACGGAATACACGCGATAACGCGGCGCCAGAATAAACAGCAACTCAAAAGAATGCCGAGCAACCCTATCCATGGAGAGGTCTGAACATACGGAGCAGCTGAAACACCGATAACAAATAGTAAGCTAGCTATCGCAATTATCGTTGATGCTGATACTTTGCGCCACAACCTCCACACTCACACTAGTATGGCGAGCGGAGATTAAATCGAAGATAATTTTTCACCCCAAATAAAAAACACCTCCGGTAGCGATACTGAGGTATTTTTTATATGGACGGTGTGAATAGACCTATGAATTACCCGAAGGCAGTATTGTTCATAACGCTTTCACGAGCGAAACGAACGGTCTACACTCTTCTCCAAAGAAATGCACCCACTAAACGTGAGTGCGTTTCTTTGGAGGGTCCGATGGGGCTTGAACCCATGACACCCTGCTTAAAAGGCAGGTGCTCTAACCAGCTGAGCTACGGACCCGTAACTTTATCGACTATATAACAAACAGGGGTGAGATGTCAATATCTGAACTTACTTCTTATGCGACTTCTCATCGTTCTTTACTGGTTTTGTAAAGAACAAATCAATCACTGCAAAGACAAGGCCAACACTAATAATCAGTTCTTTATTGAGTTTCAGCCACTCGTAGGCTTGTGCACCAACTCCTTCAAGTGGTAAGGCGATTCCGATTGGCTCAACAAGAAATGCCAACGCGAGAATTGTAAAAAATAGCGAACCAATAATTCGTGCGGCCATATTTTTGTAAGCGTACCCATGAAAGAGTAAAAGCAGCGCAGGAAGCAGGACGATAGCAGCGAGAGTAATCGCATTCGTGATAGGCCCTTCAGGAACTAGCCCGGTTGCCGCCAACAACAACCCCGCATCGTAACTCCAGATCGTACTTACTGTCGCCCCAGCCGCGAGTGCCAGCCCAAGCAGGCCAAATCGCCGTCGAGATAAAAATGCGCCGGCAAAAAGAACAAGTGCTATTACTATAAAGATGCCGATTACCACCATAAGAACCTTTTCTCCTCTCCGAATGTCGCAGTATCGCCGTTCACGACCCCTTCCGATTTCACCGTACCCGCCGGGAGCTCAATGACGTATTTCGACAATTGAGTTGGGGAGAATGTCGTGCTCGTTCCGCCCTCTGGCGAAACATTCTCTTCAATATGAACGACAGTTCGTGCCTCATCAAGCCAAATGATGTCGATAGGGATCTTCATGTCTTTCATCCAAATACCCCATAAGCCACTGCTCTCAAACACCATAATGATGCCACTATTCTTATCAAGATGAGCAGTATTCGATAGTCCCCTTGTGCGAGAATCTTCAGTGTCGGCAACTCTCAAATGAAAATCACCCTTGCCCAGCGAGACGTCCATCGATTTTGGATAAAGCCAAAAGAGTAAAGCAACTACGGCTGCAATACAAACGACGACACCAATGATAATCAGTGCCGTCGTATGCGGTCGCCACATGCTCATGAAGGATTTCGCCTAATCATGAGCATTATTATACCATTATGCGCCGACTTTATCTTTTCGGTTGCGACGCTTGGCGTTCTGTTCGACATAATCAATTACATGACTCGCAACATCACGACCTGTCACTTTTTCAATACCAAAGCCTGGGCTTGCGTTCACTTCAAGAACAAGCGGCCCACGAGAGCTTCGCATCAAGTCAACACCAGCAATGCTCAATCCCATAGATTTCGCTGCTTTAATCGCCATCTTCTTCTCATCTTCAGTCAGCTTGACCTTTGTACCTTCACCACCTTTGTGGAGGTTTGAACGGAAGTCGTCATCGAGACTCTTGCGTTGCATACTTGCAACAACGCGACCACCAACAACGAATGCACGAATGTCAGTACCGGCAGACTCTTCAATAAATTCCTGAACCAAAACGTTTGTTCCGTCTTCGTTAGTAAGGTACAGTGCCTGGAGTACAGACTTCGCAGCCTTTTTCGTCTCTGCAAGTACAACGCCATTTCCGTGCGTCCCGCGGGCAAGCTTAATAATAACTGGTGTGCCACCAAGCTTGTCGATAAGGTCATCGATGTCTGCAGAGTTTCGAGACACGACCGTCTTAGGGATACCGACTCCAGCTTTCGCAAGAAGCTGCATACTGCGTAGCTTGTCACGTGATCGATTGATCGCCAAAGAGCTTGAGACGGTGTACACACCCTGCATTTCAAGTTGTCGAACAATAGCTGTGCCATAACGAGTCATACCGTTGGCGATACGAGGAATAATTGCATCAAACTTACCAAGGTCTTCACCACGATAACTCACGGTCGGATTGTTTCGCTCAATTGACGCGTAACAGTCACGATACTTTACGATGCGAACTTCATGTCCACGTTTCAAAGCTTCTTCTTTTAGACGCTTTGTTGAATAGTTGCCATTACCATTTGAAAGAATTGCAATTTTCATTATTGGACCTCGCTCATAATATTAGTTACTTTTTGTAGCTTGCGCTTTCTCGTTGTCTTCTCTGGAGCAAGGCGTATGCCCTTCGATACATCTACAAGGAACTTATTCCTCAGCAAGCTTCTGCCCAAAAGAATTGGATACAATTTTGTACTTCTATCTGCGAGAGTAAAGCTGCTGTTAATTATACGCCCGTTGACACGAATCTTCAGCTTCAATTTATACCGAACTTCCCAGTGTCCAAACGAATTTGAGACACGAGATTTGCTATACGAACTCTTTGGGAATGTATGTACCTGACCGTCGTACAGAGGCGAATCTGGACCAAGAAAAACGACCGATAAATGACCGTGTTCGTCAGCAGTGGCGGTTGCCCAGATACTACTTGCATCGGCACCGGTATCAATTTTTGCAGGAATAGAAGCAATGCCCAGGTCTGGGAATCCAACCCTTTCGGCATGTCCGATTAGCGTAAGTTCTTTCATCATTCTATAATAACATAATTAGCCTATAAATGCAATAGTCACGGGGTGCGTGATATACTTCTTACTATGCAATTAGCCGATGACATCACCGCCTACTACTTCGCTCACACCTCGCTTTTGAGTGAAGCGAAACGCTTTCACTTTGCCACTCGAACTGCGGCATGGCTCGGCACACAGGATGCCTTTTCGCTACTCCATGAAAACAAGAACTATATTCTAGAACCTGGAACCTCACTTAAGGATACTCTCGCCGTGATATATCATGCGCCGCAAACCGGGCGTCGAAATGCTCACGAAGCCCGACAGCCTTACTTCGAAAAGTATCCAACACTCTATGGTGCTCATCAGGTACTATTTCGGGTTCGTCATTTAAAAGAGGTGCTTGGCGTCGATGCTCGTCAGGAGCTTTATGAAATCATCTCAAAAGAAGAGCTCGTCGAACTGAAAGAGATGCTTCTAACAGACATACCAGCCCTGCGAGCACTCTCGACCTTTGCGGTGAACTTCTGTTACCTCGTTGACCGTGTCATCCTCGAAGATGAAGCCTCGTCGCTTCCCGAGCAATTCGCAGCAGTAGGACAGACATACGAAATTAATTCAGCAGAACAACGTCAACTCCTGATTTACCTCAACACACACTGCATTATTGGTGAGTCGCGATTTTACACTCGCCACATCAACAACGAAACCCTCCCCCTCTACACTGAAATGCTAAAAACGATAGAGCCACTGATTGAAGAGTATTTTGAATCTACCAGCCTTGATAGCAAACTCGAATTTCTTGTGAGTGCAAAAATATGCGGATATGAGTCGGCTCTCGCTCAAAGTATATATGATGAGTGTCAGGACTCGCTCAGCACAAGAGGAACCTTCTTAATCGATCGACACAATAGCCATGCTAAATCAGAAAATGAGAGTATGAGTAACGCAGAGCATCGCAACGCCCTCTTTATTATGAGCGCCACGAGCTATTCGCCACACTCGACCCTTATATCGTAAGGTTACTTTCGACCAAGTCGAATCAATCGCCAGACGACAATCGCAATAAGCGTGAGGCCAAGGAACATAAGTGACAAGAAGAGTGATGACTTCAAGAAGTACAATACACCAATAACCGTACCGGCGACTCCCCACCAAATTGCCCAGCTTTTTCGGAGTAATGCACCAGCAACAAGCAATGCAGCCATTTCAACCAAGAAGAGAAGTTGGTAGCCACCACCTTCGGTGAGTGCAACGATCCCCGACGAAAGCGTCACGAACGAAGCCGCAATGATAAGTCGCGCTTGGAATCCAGTCTCATGACGACGCCAGTATGCAGCTGCAGCAAGTGCGATCGCCCATAGGTGTCCGTAGAAGACGATGGTAAGTGAAGGTGCGAGAAGTGAGATGATCCATTGAAGCCCCAACACAGCAACATAGAGCGCACTTTCGATAACCGCCCGCTTCTTCAAGATATAGCCATGAGCCGCAAGCGTTCCTGCAAGTGCAATAAGGGTCGCTGCTGCAGCGTAGCGCTGTGGCTCATCTGCCCAAAGGTTCCCCAAAACAACCATACCGCCGAGCGTCCAAACTGAGATAATGAGAATAAGTCGACGAATCGAATCGCCTTTATTATCAACGGCCCAGTATGCTACATAGAGTATTACGGCTGCGATAAGTGCCGTCGCAGTAAATTGCCATGTAACAGGCAGGCCTAGCGCTCCCCAGATAGCTGAGATAACGCCGACGAGTGCGAGGTTGCCGAAGATAATTAGCCAAGGCTGTTTCTCGAGGTATGAACCAATCCAGAAAACGATAGCTGGAACCAAGAATGCAGCAACCTGCCATGCGTCGTCAAGCTGTGCACCAATAGCCCACGCTCCGGCCGCATAAAGGGCATATGCCCCTAGCGCAGTTCCCTTCAAGAATTTATTCTCAACTCGTGTTCGGATCCAGAGTGCCGCAAACGCAAGTACTGCAATAATACCAACCGATAATTGCTGAACGGCTGGGTTAACTGAAAAGGCCGAAACTAATACTCCAAGCGAGACAACAAGGCCAGCTACTAATACAATATTTCGACGAAGAACATCTTTCTTTGCATGGAACAATGTTGCTACACTCGCAAGCACACCGCCCGCAACGAGAGCGGTAATAGTTGGACGCCATTCATATGGCACCTCTGATTCGCCAATAAACACACCGGCAACAATCCAGAAAAGCCATGCCGCCAATGCGATTGGCCAGCTACGACGAGCGGCATATGAATACACAGCGATTGCTGCAACCAGAATAATGCCGGCAGTAATAAATCGCACAGCAGAAAAATCAAAGATCGTTGAAATCAACGCGAACAAAGTGTACGCCCAAAACGCTGTGTGCAAAAATCCTGCAACAGCAACTGACCGACCCTTTCGAATGACTGTGTAAACAGCGAGTGTCGCCAAAGCACTCGCGACGAATACGGCAACGACCCCGCTATAATCCCAGTGCGGCTCAGCAAGCCAGCGACCAACAAGGAATGGGAGTGCGAGTGTCGCAATTAATGCAGGGACAGCAAGAAGAATGTTTCGAACCCTCAGTGCAGCGGCGGAACTTATGAGGACAAGAAGCGTTGCGTGCAACGTTGCGCCCAGCGCAAAGTGATCACTCGGCGCCCAGATGATCCATGAAAATCCAATGAAACCCATCGCAATTGAGAGCCAGGTCACTTCGGTAATGACTGATTCTCGGTTGCTTAAACGAACACGAACGATACTATAGACAGACTGAAGAACGAGGAGCGCAAGCCACCATGCCGCAAAAGCTGCGGCGCTTGAAGTAAGTTCTGCCCCAAGAATCACGAGTCCAGTGTGCGTAAGGATGCGACTCAATGTTTCATTAAGAATCTTTTTATCTTGAAGCCAAAGGACTGCGTAATGAGCGGCAGCAACGAAGAATACAATTTGATACGATACCGCTGTCATATGAGGAAACGCGATCAGACTACCGAAGAGCGCAATTGGTGTAATGATATACCCGGTAATCTTAAGTGATCCGGCAAAAATTGGCGGCACCCACTTTACCTTTAATGCGGTCAAGAGATTGAAGAGAAGTGAAATGGCAATCAAAACGGTGAAATAAAGCACCATCGGGCCGCTGAACACACCAATAGTTGATGCAGCAAATGAAAGTGTAAAAGCGACTGTCAGATACGCAGCAACCTGATTTTTCAATGCGTAGGTCGCACCCAGATAGAGCGCAACACCAACAATTGAAATCATTGCCCAAGCCACAGCTTCGGGAAGTCCACCGAGAAGATGAAGCGCAAAACCTGCGAAAGGAACAATCGCTAGTCCTGTACCGATGAATGCTCCCGCTGCAGGTCGTAGCAGAGGGACTTTAAAATAAAGGAGCATACCAGCACCATAAAAAAGTGCGATAACGACTAGTATGCCTGTCAAACGAATACCTGCCGGCATGCTTGTCGCAACAAATGCAGCAACAGCGGCAACGAGCAAGAAGCTCGCGACATAGAGGATAATATTTAGGCCAGCATGAGTATTCGGCTTCTTGCTAACAGGCCGAGAGATTGGAAGTGCTTCGGTAACAAGAACCGGTTGAGATTGGCCCCGTGCAGCTGCTTCAAGTGTTGGAGAGTCCGAAACAAGCTCCTCGTGGGTAGTGGCGGTTTCCTCAGTAACAGCAGGTTCTTGATTTGGCTTATCAAGGTACATCGCCAACTTCTTTTTATCGGGGCGAGCTTTTTTGAGCTCGTCGCGAATTGCATCGGCTAGATTCCAATACCCTTCAGCATAGCCCTTTTTATAAGACTCGTCAGCTGACTGCTTACTTGACGACACTTTAACAACCCATAAAATAATGAAAACTGCTGCGACCAAAAACCAGAACAATGCACCCATAGCCTATTTCTCCGCTTATGGTCTCATACTACCCCACTCGAGGTGCAGAGGCAAGCGGGAGGAGGGTTATTTCTTGTTATCGCGAAGTTGTTCGAGAAGCTCTTTTTGCTTTTTATTAAGCTTTGTCGGCGTTGTGACAACAAGGCTGACAATGTGCGCACCGCGGCGGTCACTATTAAGATGAGGAACACCATGACTCGATAATTTGAAGTCAGTCCCCGATTGTGTTCCCGCAGGCACTTTCATGCGAACTGTTCCATCGACAGTCTGTACATCGATTTCAGTCCCAAGCGCTGCGTCAACCATACTCACCTCTTCTTCAGAAAGAATGATGTCGCCTTCACGAGTGAAGTGTTTGTGCGCTTTTACACGAACGTGAACGTAAAGGTCACCCTTTTTACCGCCACCGATTGCTTCACCACGACCAGTTATGCGAATTGTTGCGCCATCATCAATACCAGCAGGAATCTTCACTGCAATTGACTGCTTGCGGCGCTGAGTGCCCTTACCATGACAAACGGTACATACTTTTTCAGGGACTTTACCGCGACCATCACACGTATCACACGGAACAGTTTGCTGGATTGGGCCAAACATTGTGTTCATGACACGAGTCTGTTGCCCAGCACCATGACAGGTCGGACATGTCTTCATATCGTGGCCAGGCTCTACGGTTGTGCCGTGACAGTGCTCACATTCATCATCAAGATCAAGTTCAATAGAATATTCGAGACCAAAAATAGCCTCTTCGAATGTAAGCTGTACACTAACTTCAACATCACGACCGCGCTGTGGGCCGCGTTGGCTTTGGCCATTGCCACCACCAAAGAATTGACCGAAGATATCTCCGAAATCAAATTGAGCGCCTTGGCCACCAGCAAAACCACCGAAACCTTCGAATGGATTGCCGCCACCACTTGAGCCGCCAGACGCGCCGCCAACGCCAGCGTGACCAAATTGGTCGTATCGCTGGCGTTTTTGGGCGTCTTTGAGCACATCGTATGCTTCGCTTGCTTCTTTAAACTTCGCCTCATCGCCACCCTCTTTATCGGGGTGATGTTGTACGGCGAGCCGGCGGTATGCCTTTTTCAATTCATCAGCAGAAGCTGATTTGGAAACACCTAAAACTTCATAATAATCGCGCTTACTCATATCTGTTATAAGTATAAGAGACTAGCACTCAAAAGTCTAGAGTGCTAACGCAATAATTATGCCTTTCGGCCAGTAATTGCCTTCCAGATAGTGATACAGACGACTGCACCAACAAGAGCAACCAAGAAGCTCCAGATGTTAAACCCAGTTACGCCTGCACCACCGAATAGTCCGAATACGAATCCACCGACGAGTCCACCGATAATACCGACAACAATATTGCCAAAGAATCCCTGACTTTTGTCAGTCTTAGTAATTAGCGATGCGACCCAACCGGCGATACCACCGAGTACGATCCAACCTATAAATCCTAGTCCTTCTCCCATGAGTATTTCTCCTGTGTTATTAATTGTACGTACCATTATACACCCTATTCACTCGCATCGCGATTATGTTTACGCTATACTACTGACAATATGAAGATTGTTCGACGAAGAATTGGCGGTATCCTTGGAACACTCCGGGCCGCATACCGACAACTCAATAACCGTTACTTCGGGACTCTTGAGCGATTTGAGGGTGATGCCCGCGAAGTCTGCCAACAAATCGTTGACCGCCTTTGGTACGATGACTTTTACCGCACAAGCCTCGGTCACTACGACTTCTTTTGGATGCGGGATTTCGGAACCGTTGCCGAATCACTCACAAAGATTGGTGAAAAGAAGAAAGTCCATCACACCTTAAAATGGGCGCTCCGCCATTATCGACGCGCCGGAGATATCACACTTTGTATCGACAAATACGGCCACACGTTTAATGCACCGGCGAAACAAAGTATTGATGCAATCCCTTGGCTTCTCCATTCACTTGCCGTAAGTGAATATCCTCTCAATAAATCTGAGCACGTCTTTTTGCAACAGCAAATTCGAAAGTATACAAAGAAATATCTTCATGAGGATTCTGGGCTTATTAAAAAAGTTCATTATGCCGAGCTTCGTGACGCCGTCCTGTATGACCGAAGTGCCTATTCACTTGCACTCGTTGGTCGAATGGCCGTTGCTGCAAAGCAACTCCGCCTCACTGCATTCACTTACGATGTATCGGTGTACAGCAACGAACTCGTCGATCACTATTGGACCGGTGAGTACTTCAAAGCCGATCGCGTGTCCGATGCATACAGTTCAGAATGTGCGTTGATGCCATTCTTCCTAAAAGTCGTCAACGATCAACACAAAGCCGAAGAGACTTTTGATTACATTCAGCGTAAAAAGCTAAATAAACCATATCCGTTGAAATACAGTGATGGAAAATCGAAGTTTCACTACCGTTTCGGAATGGGCCCATTCCAGATGCCAAATTACACTGGCGATTCAATCTGGACATGGCACGCAACATTCTACCTCCACCTGCTTGATCGATATAATCGCCCAGAATACAGTGGTGAATATAAAAGCTTCTCTTCGTTAATTGAACGTCACGGGAGCTACCCCGAACTCGTTAATGCAGACGGCTCTTGGTATTATGCACCGTTCTACCGCAGTGACCCCGGCATGGTATGGGCGGCGTTATTCCTCGAACTGCCAAAACGATAGCAATGAGAATGCCCCGCTGATAGTAGTTACCAGCGGGGCTTTGTGGAGTTAGAGAAGATCCACGTTCTCCTGGGCCCAGTCGAGTGCTTCGCGAGTTACTTTCCTCGCTTCAAGTGAACGCTTAGTAGGGCGATCACCGTGCCACCACTGGGACCAAAAAGGATCATTCGGGTTGATGCATTCGAAGCAGTCGAGGTGACGGAGTGACCCATCAATAAACTGCTCGTTGCGCTCGGTGTACACCAAGCTGTACCCAGATCGACTCAATGCCTTCGAGCTTCCACCATTCGACTGAATCACTGCTGACTTCAGCCGGTGGAGCCCCAGGTGCTGAAAGGCGTACCAGGTGCGAGCCTTGTGAGCTGCACTTGCGATCCCCTTCCCCCAATATCCCTTGCGAAATATCATTGAGCCGGTTGTTGCCTGAAGGATTTGCTTGGCATGACCTTCGTCAAAGCCAACGATATCCGTCACGCCGATGAGTATTCGCTCGTCACCTATGAGAACCCAAATTCCCCATACGATTGAGTCCTTCGACTTCCGTACTTTATCGAAGTGCTCCTGCTCGTCCTCAAGGACTGGCGCGTTCCAGCTCCCGGTGTGCACCCGGACGCTCAGCTGCTGCATACCCGGTGCGATGAACTCACTCATCACCTCTTTCGAGAGTGGTGCGAGCTCGATCCGCAATTCACCAACAGTGAATCGCATAATGGGACCAAATGACATGATCCTTCTCCTTTCTTGTATTGGTCTCGTATTTCGAGACCAGATGAGCCTCCAATGTCGATGAAAAACCTCCGAGTTGGAGGCTTATCTTATGTCAAAATGTTTCAATCGTCGATTAAGAGTTCAGATAAGCCATATCAGTAACAAAGCCGCCAAGCATAATGCCGGTGCCATGTGTCTTAAACTGATATGAATTAACTGTGTTCATACCATAACCATACACTTTTATCATTTAAGCGTCAATCCCTATTATTGACTTTTTGACGTAAACTTGGTATAATATACTTATAGCTTATGTCGCTCACACCCGTGAATGACGAGGCTCGATCGGAAGGAGCTCTTTGTGAGCACTCCATCTTCCACAGCACCTACGACAACCAACCAGCCCGCCTACCGGCTCAGTGTCCCTGCAGCCCGTTTGTTCAACGAACGAAATGCGCGTGTTGTTATCAACACCGACACCACAGCTTCCGAGCGCTACATGGAACCACTTCTGGCGATCATCAAGAACGACGTCAAGAGCATCGGCTTTGCTCGCCTTCACACCAGAAGCGGCAAAGAAGTCGCTCGCGGCGTGTTTCTCATGGATGAATGGGGATTCGTTCTCGTCTATATCAAGAACGCACTTGTGGGCTACGATGGAAGCGGGTCAGCACTAACCCGCTCCATCATGAAGAACCTCGGGATTCCCGATTCGGAGTTCGATCGAGTAAACGACGCGGCTCGGCTCACCAGCCGGAACTACGTATTCGTACTGAACATCCTGTAACTGGCAATTTGTCGCACCGGTACCGTGGATACGGCCTGCAAGTTTTTTCTTGCAGGCCTTTCCCTTTTCAGACTAAGCGGATTCGAGCCGAGTTATTCGACGTTCGTGCGCTTGCAACTGGCCGCTGCGACTTGTGACGACAGACTTAATAATTCTAATGTCTATCTGGATTTGATCGACATCTTCTTGCAACTTGCGAACCGCAGCCGGTAACGTCGCTAACGATGATACGATCTCAAGCATAAGATCGAACTTTGCGTTCATCTCTTCAAGTAAGATATTAGTGTAGTTGGCCCGCTTCATACTCTTATAATACGCTTCAATTATTAACTTCCTATAAAATCTCCAACCAAAAAAGCCGGCTTCTCAACCGGCTTCTTTTGTTCGCACAGAGAGCGATGAAAGAATATTACTTCTTTTTCTTCTCGTCTGTCTCTTCGACAACTTCACCTTCAACAGGTTCGTCATCTTTCTTTTCAGCGTCGTCAGAGGCAGGTGCTCCCTCTTTTGCCGCTTCTTCGTACATCTTTGCGCCGATTGGCATGATCGCATCGTTCAATGCTTTTGCCGCAGCTTCAAGCTCTTCTTTATCAGTCGAGTCTTTGTGCTTCTTTGCTTCTTCGACAGCGTCGGTGATAACTTTCTTGTCCTCATCAGAGATTTTGTCTTTGTACTCGTCTGGCATCTTTTCAGCCTGGTAGATTGCGTTTTCAAGAGTGTTTCGAGCATCAACTGCTTCGCGCTTCTTCTTGTCTTCGTCGGCGTGAGCCTCTGCTTCTTTTTGCGCCTTTTCGATATCTTCCTTGCTCAAGTTGCCACTGTTCTGGATAGTGATTGACTGCTCTTTGCCAGTTCCCTTGTCTTTTGCGGTCACATTCAAGATACCGTTTGCATCAAGGTTAAAGGTAACTTCAATCTGCGGAACACCGCGAGGTGCTGGTGCAATACCATCAAGCACAAACTTACCGAGTGACTTATTGTCAGCCGACATTTCACGCTCACCTTGAAGCACGTGAATCTCTACTTGTGGCTGGTTATCAGCAGCAGTTGAGAATGTTTCGCTCTTACTTGTTGGGATTGTTGTATTACGTTCGATCAACTTTGTTGAAACGCTACCCATTGTCTCAATACCGAGACTGAGTGGTGTCACGTCGAGAAGAAGGACATCCTTTACGTCACCAGCGAGCACACCACCTTGAACTGCTGCACCGATGGCAACAACTTCGTCAGGGTTTACACCCTTGAGCGGTTCTTTATTAAAGATTGACTTCACTTTTTCGACGACAGCCGGCATACGAGTCATACCACCAACGAGAACGATCTCGTCAATTTCAGAAGCCTTAAGACCAGCGTCTTTAAGAGCTTTTTCAACAGGGTCTGCAAGACGAGTAATCAAGTCACCGACAAGCTCTTCAAGCTTCGCACGAGTAATCTTGTGTTCAAAGTGCTTTGGACCATCAGCATCGGCGGTAATGAATGGGAGGTTTACTTCGTATTCAGTGGTTGAAGAAAGTTCTTTCTTTGCTTTTTCAGCTTCGTCCTTGAGGCGTTGCATTGCTGCGTTGTCGCCCTTGAGGTCGATGCCTGCTTCTTTTTTAAATTCATCGAGGAAGTAGTTAACGATACGGTTGTCGAAGTCTTCACCACCAAGGTGAGTGTCACCATTTGTGCTCTTTACTTCAAAGACACCATCACCAAGCTCAAGGACAGAAACGTCGAATGTACCACCACCGAGGTCGAAGACGACGATCTTTTCATCTTTTTTGCTTTCAAGACCGTACGCAAGTGCCGCAGCAGTTGGTTCGTTAATAATTCGCTTAACTTCAAGCCCAGCAATCTTACCAGCATCTTTAGTCGCCTGTCGTTGCGAGTCATCGAAGTACGCAGGAACGGTAATAACCGCTTCGGTGACTGCTTCGCCAAGAAAGGCTTCTGCATCTGCTTTAAGTTTTGAAAGGATCATTGCTGATACTTCTTCCGGTGTGTAATCTTTATCGCCAAGGGTTACTGCAACAGCATCACCCTTTTTCACGATTTCGTATGGCATAATGTCGAGGTCTTTTTGAACTTCGTTGTCACCAAACTTACGGCCGATCAAACGCTTCACACCATAGATAGTGTTCTTTGGGTTTGTCACGCGCTGACGCTGAGCAACTTGCCCGACGAGGCGTTCGCCTGATTTATTAATAGCAACCACACTAGGGGTGGTGCGGTTTCCTTCGGCATTTGCGATAATTTCAGGCTTGCCAGCAATCATGTAGGCAGCAGCACTGTTTGTCGTACCGAGGTCAATTCCGATAATCTTTCCCATATTTACTTCTCCTATTTCTACTTATGTAACGTATAAAACTATATATTCATTTTAGCACTCTCATGCTGAGATTGCCAACTACTCTTAGTATAAAAAATTAGCACTCTCATGTCAAGAGTGCCAACTTATATTATTCTTACCGGTATTCTACAACTCGGCAACGTTTTCGCGGATGATGTGTTCAACGGCGTATTCGTATGAACCTCGAACCTTTTTACCGGGGTTAAATAGCCCTTTTGGATCAAAAAGGTCTTTAATTTCTTCAAACAAAGCGACCATTTCAGCACCAAATTGCTTTTCAAGGTATGGAGTTCGAACAATACCGTCGTTATGGTCAACACTGATAGAACCACCGTAACTCAACACGAGGTCGTTTACTTCTGTTTCAAGCTCCATAATGCGCTCAGCAGCGCCTTCTGCTTCCATGTCGGCAAGTGGTACAAGACGAATACTCCCCGCCCCAATGTGACCAGCATAGGTGTAAATCATATTGTACTTCGCAAGAATTGCTTCAAGCTCGCCTAAAAATGCACCGTAGTTTTCGAGTGGAACGATTGTATCTTCAAGAAATGCTTCAGCGCGAGTGTGTGGAGTTGGGTGCTCAAGGAGCATCTTGAAACTCTTCCGACGAATCGTGAGGAAACTTTCAATTGTCTCGGCGTCATCAATCCAGAATGTTTCATGGCCAAGTTTTTCGAGCATATCTTTTGCTCGCCCAGCAAGCACATCAACACTCTGCTGATCATCCGCCTCAAAGACAGAAAGAATAACGATATGCTTACCCTTTGCAACATGCGCACGAGCAGCATGTTCAGGATACAGTTCTTCAGCAAGTTCGTACGTAAAGTGATCGAATGTTTCAGAAGTGATTGGGTCGTAACGAAGTGATGTCTTGACGACTTCTGCGAGTGAATCAAGTTCTTCGATTGGGGTAACAATCATGCGACGGTGTGTGCCAGGCTTGACGAGCTTAAGTTCTGCTTCGGTGATCACACCGAGTGTCCCCTGTGCACCAATAAAAAGTCGTCCGAGATTGAAATTCTGCTCATGAGCATCCCAAAGTTCCCAGATTGCATATCCAGCCGCGTTTTTCACGGTTCGCGGGTGATTTGCTGCAATCAAGTACTTATTCTTTTCAAGCAGCTCGGTCATTGTTCGATAAATGTGACCTTCGTAATCCGCTTGTCGCTTCTTGTTTTCAAGTTCAGTTCGACTAAGTGGCGCAAAAGTATATTCGTTTCCATCAGAAAGGACTGCTTTTAATTCAGCAACGTTTTGACTTGTTGCGCCGTATTTAATTGACTGCTCGCCACTTGCGTTATTGCCAAGCATACCACCGATACCACAGATATCGCGTGAAGAAGTGTATGGTGCAAAAAGAAGCCCAGCCTCTTGAACTCTCGTTTCAACGGCAAGATGTAGCGCACCGGTTTGCGTCCGAATAGTCCGAGAGACCACATCGACCTCTCCGACTTGAGAGAAGTACTTCTTAAGATCCAGGATATAGCCCTGTGTTAAAGAGCCGCCAGACATACACGTACCACCCGCTCGAGGTGCAAGTGTGACTGGTCGCTTTTCGTCAATTTCATGGTTCGCCCATCGAATGACAGTCTTAATATCTTCTACAGTTTTAGGAGCGATGCTCCCGATTGGCAAGACTTCAAAAATACTCGCATCACGAGAAAACGCTTTTCGCGTTTCGTCGCTCAGATCGATTGTTCCTTGAAATGCCGAATTGTCCTGGATTGTTTGTATATTCCCACTCATATCTATAAATAATAGCATAAGAGGAATGGATCAGATAGAGATGCGCAGGAGTAATGACCTCTACTGGCGAGTGACTTTAACCATAGCGTGACGAATCACTGAACCGTTTTGCAGGTAGCCGTTCTGAAGCACTTCTGCGACGACTTCGTTCTCGCCCTCGGCATCTTCATCGAATTGGATTGCTTCATGAAAAGCTGGATCGAATGGAGTGCCTGGCTCGGCAGATATACGAATGACATTAAGTGCATCAAGGGATTTATCGAGTTGCTTTACAAGACCTGCAACGCTCTGTGCCCACGTGTTATCCTTTAGTTCTTCTGGCACATAGGCAATTGCTCGCTCGATATTATCAACGACTGGAAGGAGTTTAAGAACAGCCGAAGACTGCCCCGCTTCACGTGCTGCCTGTTTTTCAGCATCAATTCGTTTGCGATAGTTTTCAAAGTCAGCGCGAGTACGCTGAAGGTCAAGCGTCAGTTCATCAACCTGCAGAGCGAGGTCTTCTGGAATCAGCTCTTTCTTTGGGGTGTTCTTCTTTTCTGCCATACTATAAAATCTCCTCTAACATTGCGCCGGTCTGTCGGACTAGTCGCATAACTTTTTCATAACTTTGTCGTGTTGGTCCAATGACACCGATGTAACTATTGTCACTGTACGGTGAGCGGAATCGGCTGATAATCAACGTTGCCCCACTCGCCTTGCCAATTGAATTCTCAGAGCCAATATAGACGTTGAGCGGTTCGTTTGGCGCCGCTTCTCGTAACCATGGCTCAAGATTATCGATCAATCGTGCGACTGATTGCGCGTGATTACCCTGTAAGAATTCAGGCTGAGAAAACAAATTACCAATACCTGTCATATACAGTTCATCGCCGATTGTTGCGATTCCCATATTCTGCGTGAGTTCAACAAGACTATCAACGGCACTTCGAATTGCTCGGTCAGCACGGTCACTATGGTGGGTCACTCGCGCTTCAATTGCGCGTGCGCCGCGATCAAGTAACTGTGGTTGATTTGCGTGTGCTTCGTTCAGTGAGTTCACGTAGAAACGGTAACCAGCATCGGTCGGGACTCGCCCCGCGCTGGTGTGAGGCTGTTCGATAAAGCCCATTTCTTCAAGGCGAGCCATTTCGCTGCGGATCGTTGCGCTCGAGACGCCAAATAATTTCGCAAGCATGACACTTCCGACGGGCGCTGCAATTTCAGCATGCTGCTCAATAATAGAGGCGAGAATTTGGATCTGGCGTTCAGTCATACTCATATTGTAGTTGATTTTGGCACTCTCTGTCAATGAGTGCTAGCCAGAGATACTACCCGACAGTCTTGATTGTATCGAGAAGTGCACGAGCTGCAAGTCGCGCTTCGTCATCTGCTCGTTTAAAAAAGTCTTTTTCACGATGCGCAATACTGTGGATCACGCCAGTTGCTCGCTCAATATCGTCATTAATGACGAAGTGAAAGTAGGGAACAGCCAGCGCTTGTTCGAGTTCATTAATTGCGATGCCTCGACGAACAGACCATGATTCTGCCAATTTCTCAGTCGAACCATTGTATCGTCGAAGGAGTCGACCCTGCCATGTATCGTAATCTGGCGGCACAATAAAAATAGCTGTCACCATTTCTTGAGCGATATGATGGAATGCGATAATTCCGTTAATATCAACATCTCCGATAGCGAGACGATTCTTTTCTTGTGCAATAACGAATTCACCAATGCTTGTTCCGTAAAACTTATCGCCAAATTGGTTTACTTCAACCATTTGATGATCTTTGAGCAAGTCACTCAATGCAGCTTCGCTCACGAAATGATAATCAACACCATCTTCTTCACGCTCGTCCTGATTGTCGCGTGGACCTCGGGTTGTGTGGGTCACAATACGATAATAGTCGCCACTATACTGCTCGTCGGTTAATAGATTCTTAAGAAGTGTGTCTTTACCTGCACCGGTAATTCCGGCAAGCATAATTGTGCGCTGCGCCCTGATAATCTGTTCACTCTCGAGTGAAGCAGCGTAATTCTCAACTTGTTCGCTTAAAGTCTCAGACATTTCACGTATTGTATCACTATTTGTATCGTTAGTCGCGCTTGAGCATCACCATAAATGCTTCAGAAGGAATATCAACCTTACCGAATCGCTTCATTCGTTTCTTACCCTTTGCCTGCTTTGCGAGAACCTTTTTCTTTCGAGAAACGTCACCACCATAAAGACCGGTTGTCACATCTTTTCGATACGCGCTAAGGTCTTCTCGAGCGATAAATTTCCCACCAATCGCTGCTTGCAGGGCAACTTGGAAGTTCTGGCGAGGAATCACGTCTTTGAGCTTCTTTGTGATCTCACGACCAAGGCTCTGCGCTTCAGAACGGTGCGCCATCACGCTGAGCGCATCGACAATATTACCGGCAACGTAGAAGTCGATTCGAACGAGATCTTCAATACGATAGCTATCAAGTTCATAGTTAAATGAGCCATACCCACTCGTTACTGATTTCAATTGGTCATAGAAGTCTGTTAATAAGTTTGCGAGTGGCGCTTCAAAACTAATCAATGCGCGCTCATCAATATAACTCAGGTTATTTTGCATACCGCGCTTGTTAACAATAAGCTGCAGAACCGCGCCAATATATTGGGCGGGTACAATAATCTCACCCTTAATCCATGGCTCGCTAATAGTTGAGATTCGGCTCACATCGGGAAGATTGCTCGCGCTCTTAATATCTACTTGCTCGCCAGAGCTCAAGGCAACCTGGTAATCAGTTGAAGGGTTCGTGACCACAAGATCAAGATTGTATTCACGTTCAAGTCGCTCACGAATAATGTCGAGGTGAAGTAGCCCCAAGAAACCAATACGGACACCGAATCCAAGGACTGGTGAATTCTCTGGTTCAAACTGAAGCGCAGAGTCACTCATACTCAATCGTTCAATCGCATCCTTCAAATCTTGGTAATCGTCGTTACTGACCGGGAAGAAGCCTGCGTATACAAATGGTTTCACGAGCTTATACCCAGGAAGCGCTTCGGTCGCTGGCGCTCGCCGGGTCGTAACCGTGTCACCAACGCGTGCTTCACGAGTCGTGCGGAGGTTCGTCACGATATAACCAATCTCACCTGCGCCGAGAACAGGACTTGGATGCATATCTGGCTGCAATGAACCAACTTCAAGTGCAATACCACTTGCTTCGGTCGCGATCATATCGATGGTGTCACCTTTTTTAATCTGGCCATCAATAACACGAACATACAAGACAACGCCGCGGTAATCATCATAGTAACTGTCGAAAATGAGTGCACGAGTTGGCTTCTCGGTATCGCCCTTTGGCGGCGTCACGCGAGCAACGACCGCGTCAAGCACATCAGTCACGCCCTCGCCTGTCTTTGCGCTAATCTTCAAGATATCATCTTCAGTACAACCAAGAAGGTTGATGATTTCCGCACTGACCTTTGCGACATCCGCCGCAGGAAGGTCAATTTTGTTCAGTACAGGAATAATCGTCAGGTCAGCGGCAATCGCAAGATAGACATTTGCGAGTGTCTGCGCTTGAATTCCCTGACTTGCATCGACGACCAAAATTGCACCTTCACACGCTTGAAGACTTCGTGATACTTCATAACTAAAGTCAACGTGGCCGGGAGTATCAATAAGGTTCAGTTCATTCTCGCCATACGTCATGCGGACCGGCGCGAGTTTAATAGTGATTCCCTTTTCTCGTTCAAGGTCCATGCTATCGAGTAGCTGCGACTTCATGTTTCGCTTATCAACAGTCCCTGTCATTTCAAGCATACGGTCAGCTAATGTCGACTTTCCGTGGTCAATATGGGCAATAATACAAAAATTTCTAATATGGTCTTGGTTCATGGCTACGCTCCCGGTCGCTTAAACAGTATTTTCTGGATTCTATCAATAATTGGGTTCACTTCTTGAAGGCGAAGGATTCGACAGAGTACAAAGTACACGCCAACGCTTACCGCAACAATTAGGGCAAATTTAGGGAATGAAGTGAAGAAACTTTGATCAGCAGCGCCAAGCGGGAATATGCTTACCATAATATACGTCACAACTGCGGTGAAGCCGGTTGCACTCAGCATACGCAATACTCCGCTCACAAATGATTTATCGAAGAGGCCTTTAATACGGCGCGACATAACATAAAAGAGAATCGCAACCTCAAGTCCTGAAACAATCACCGCCGCCCAGGCAAGCCCGTGTACGCCCATATTCAATGACATTGTAAACCAGATTGCCAACGTAATATTGAGGCCGATCGTAAATAATGAGATGTATAGCGGTGTTTTTGTATCTTGCTGGGCGTAGAAACTTCGAGCAGAGATAAAGTAGATCGATCGGAAAAGAATAGTAAGTGCAAGAATCGCAAGAATGCTCGCCATATACTGATCACCACCGTTTTTAATAAAGTTTACAAGATACCCACGAGCAAAGTACGCAACGACAGTCACAGGCAGCGCCAGCCAGATGATCACACGCAATACTTGCTGCAACTCTTTCTTAAACAAGTCTGGTCGCCCTTGCCCAAGTCGTTCAGTCATTTTCGGAAAGGCAGCAGTACTAATTGCGACACCAATCAAGTTAATCGGCACATAAGACAATGCGGTTGCTTGTTGGTACGCACGCACGCTCCCCGCCACCATGCGCGAGGCAAGGTTCGTTTCAACAATACTGTTTACGTAATCAATTCCTTGGTCAAGTGAACGAGGAGGAAGGAGTCGCAACACTTGATGAAGACCTTTATTCTTCCAGAAAATCTTAAATCGATAATCAAAGCCCATTCCAAACAGACCAAGGCTACTCATTAACAGTTGCAAGACCGAACCAAGGACGACACCGAGTGCAACACCCATAATTCCGCCCTCAAATACTTCGACACCGAAAATTGTAATACCATTCGTAAAGAATAATGTTCCGATAATAATACCGATGTTGTATACCACGGGCGCAAGGGCAAAGAATGCAAAGCGACCAACCGCTTGCTGCATACTCGCAATCACTGTCGCAATACCAAACAAGAATGGGTTAATTGCAATCACCCTCATCATACTGGAGGCAAGTGCGCGGCTTGATTCATCAAGCCCCGGGCCAACGACAAATTGTACTAATGGTTCAGCGAAGATGATAATCAGAACACTCGTTGCAAGCGTGACAATCGCAAGAAGGTTCAAGAGGCTGGTCGAAAGCTCCCAGGCAGATTTTTTATTACCGGTTGCGAGTCGTTGATTGAATACCGGAATAAAAGTCACGCTCAACGCACCAGATACCAAGATAAAGAACATGAAGTCTGGGATGGTAAAGGCAACAGTATAGGCGTCGATACCTGTTGGGTAGGTGTCGTAGTAGAGTCCGTTCAACAAACGGTCACGAATCAACCCTAAGACACTCGCAATAAGGGACGAACCTGCCAACAAGGCTGCCGCTAGTTTTAGCGGCAGCCTTCGGTTGGCTTTTGAGAGTGTTGCACGAAAGTTAATCATCGGTGCGTACGCTAGGCGCTACTTAATAGAGCTTAGCCTCCTTAGGGATTGTTGCAGTCTTCAAAATCTCAACGACACCGTCTTCTTCAATAGTTTCCTGTTCAAGAAGTGCGTTCGCAAGTTCGTCAAGCTGTTTACGGTTGTGAGAAAGGACAGACTCTGCGCGGCGAGCTGCTTCTTTCACGAGCTCAGCAACTTCCTTGTCGATTTCGCGAGCAGTGTCATCACTGTATGGACGCTCATGGGTCATGCGGTCAAATACCATTCCACCGTTATCTTCATGGAAGACTTGGTCGCGAAGGCCAGAACCCATACCCTGTTCGATCACCATATCGCGAGCAATTTCAGTTGCTTTACGAAGGTCAGAACCTGCACCGGTTGTAATACGATCTTCACCGTAAATAAGCTTTTCAGCAACACGACCACCGAGTGCACGAGCAAGAATATCCTTGAACTCAATCACGCTTGTGTAGCTTCGGTCTTCGGGAGGAAGGAACCATGTTACACCACCAGTACCACCACGAGGAATGATAGTCACCTTGTGAACTGGGTCGCTGTCAGGAAGAACGTGTCCAACAAGTGCGTGCCCCGCTTCGTGGTACGCAGTCATCTTCTTTTCTTCTTCGTTCATAATCTTAGCCTTACGCTCTGGGCCAATTGCGACCTTTTCGAATGCTTCAACGAGGTCGGCGTTCGAGATCTTCTTGGCGTTTCGGCGCGCAGCAACAATCGCTGCTTCATTTGCCATGTTCGCAAGGTCAGCACCGGAAGAACCAGCTGTTTTTGCCGCAAGTGAATCAAGGTTGACTGAGTCATCGACTGGTTTTGTTTTAAAGTGAACCTTCAAAATCGCTTCACGGTCTTTTCGCTCAGGAAGGGTGATGTTTGTTCGACGGTCAAAACGGCCTGGTCGAAGTAGTGCTGGGTCGAGGACATCTGCACGGTTTGTTGCCGCAAGAACGATCACGTTCGCGCCAGTTTCAAATCCGTCCATCTCAACAAGAATTTGGTTGAGTGTCTGTTCACGCTCGTCGTGTCCGCCGCCCATACCTGAGCCACGCTTACGGCCGACTGCGTCAATTTCGTCGATAAAGATGATCGCTGGAGCGTTCTTCTTTGCCTTTGCAAACAAGTCACGCACACGAGATGCACCAACACCGACAAACATTTCAACAAATTCAGAACCACTGATGCTGAAGAAAGGAACGCTCGCCTCTCCGGCAACTGCACGGGCAAGCAATGTTTTACCCGTACCCGGATTACCAACGAGGAGGACACCCTTTGGAATCTTTGCCCCAAGTGCTTCGTACTTCTTTGGGTGCTTCAAGAAATCGACAACCTCTTCAAGATCTTGCTTTGCTGCATCGTTTCCAGCGATGTCATCAAAAACGACCTTCGCCTTGTCATCACCATACAATTTTGCCTTTGACTTACCGAAGCCCATCGCCTGGTTATTCTGCCCCTGTGCCTGGCGCATCATAAACATAAAGAATGCGACAATTAGAATGACCGGGATGATAATAATCGCAAGGTTCCAAAGAACGTCGCTCGTCGTTGATGGTGGGACGACAGAGACAACAGTCCCGCTATCGGTCTTTAGACCTTGTTCGAAAATCGAGCTTGCGGCTTCTTTTGTTGAACGTTCGGTCGGCTTGTCACTTCCTTCTGGGGTAACTTTTAGTTCGTTCCCCTGCACTTCAATCTTCGTAATCTCGCCAGCATTTGCTCGCTTGATGACGTCAGAAAGTGCGACTTCAGTAAGGTTTTCGTGCGGTGAGAAAATCGCCACAGCAGCGAGCACACCGAAAACGAGAATCGCCCAAAAAAGCGTGATCCGTATAATTGCATTAGATTTTTTCTTTGGAGGTTGCGCTTTGGTCGCCATAAAAAATTATCTTCCTTTCGGCATTGTCAGACATATAAACTATTCAATAGCTATTTTATCAGTTATAGAGAGAAATTACGAGTAGTGAAACGGATACGAATACCCGATCCAGCCTCATAGACAGCGCCGGCCGCGGCAGTTTTAATAGCAACGAGCAAACGTTCGCATTGCGGACGAGTTAACCGACCTTCAGTGACGTACCGCAAACATTCAAGTGCAACTGGCTTTGGAATCGTGAGAAAGAAATAGCGACCGTACTCAGGACCCTCACCAACAAGTGCTGCAATCTCTTCATGTATCTTAGTTTTCAAGACCTTTTGCTGCTGATGTAATTCACCCAATGCCCTTTTATGCTCAACTGGTAATGCTGCTAATTTACGACGAAGCCTATTGCGAAGATACGCATCACTTGCGTTCGTGCTATCTTCTCGCCAGCTCACGTTGCGCTCTCGGGCGTACTGAAGAATAGACTGTTTTGACGTACTCAATAATGGTCGATCGATTGGTGCGTCCATCACTGCAACCCCGCGCCAACCCGTACCTCTGCTTACATTAATAGCAATGCTTTCGATAACATCGTCGGCATGGTGGGCGGTGACAAGTTGCGCATCGTGGCGTCCGGCGACTTCATGTAAAAATGTGTAGCGATGAATTCGTGCACTCTCTTCACTCGCCGCCTCGCCAAGTTCAACGCGTTGTGTTTCAAATGGAAAATCGTATTGCATTGCAACCTGCCGTACAAAATCAGCATCATCGGCCGAATCACTTCGAATGCCGTGATCAAAATGAGCAACGACGATATCGTGTCCACCGATTCTCGACATCATATCGAGCAGAACCATTGAATCGACACCCCCACTCACTGCGACGACATACTTCATTAATTAAGCCTTTGCTTGCAGTGCTTTCACTTCGGCAATAATCTGTTCGCCATGGCCCATTGGCGTCACGCGACCATATACCTTCACGACTTCGCCAGCCGGATTAAGAATAAAAGTTTTTCGAAGCACACCTTCGACACCAAACATCTTCTTGCCCCAAGCACCATAGGCTTCAATCATCTTTTTATCGGAGTCAACGAGTAGCGTGAAATTAATTGAGTGTTTCTGTTTAAACTTCTCATGGCTCGATGCGTCGTCCTTGCTAACACCGATAATTTGTACGCCGAGAGCGGCGAGATCATCTCGTGCATCGCGAAGGCTACATGCTTCGAGCGTACAGCCAGGAGTATCGTCTGCTGGGTAAAAATAGATGACAGTCCATGAACCTTTATAGTCTGAGAGTGAATGCACAGCGCCAGCCTCATCTGTGAGTGAGAAATCTGGAGCAGTATAAGGAACCGTTTGTGCTTTAGTCATGCTTTTAGTATAGCAAAATAAGCCCAATGCCAGACACGTCTGTATAATAGAAAGAATGTCTGAGTTAGCGCAGAAAAAATCAACACGAATTCTAACGTTCGATTTATTGAGAGGGTATTTCTTGGTATCCATCATTCTCAATCACCTTTCATGGTACCCAAATGGCCTTGATTGGGTTGCGATGCGAGGAAGTCTTCTCGTTTCAGCGGCAGAGGGATTCTTTTTAATATCTGGTATTATTCTCGGTATCGTTCGTGGCCGAGCACTGCTTGATAAGCCGTTCAAGTTTGCGGCCAAACTTTTAGTGAAGCGGGGTATCCATCTGTATATCGTCAGTATCGTCCTTATGCTCGCCTTTACACTCATCGGCTGGTGGTTCTTTATGGATAACCC
>Ga0247806_10000127_pt1 | contig 48764 bp, 27 predicted proteins | sample UWRJL059202B1_FD_179935 | JGI IMG/M metagenome (GOLD analysis project Ga0247806, IMG submission 179935) | Plant litter microbial communities from Arlington Agricultural Research Station in Wisconsin, United States - UWRJ-L059-202B-1 | ecosystem: Environmental > Terrestrial > Plant litter >... | reverse complement strand
AGCAGACTGATATGGGCTATATATTAGACATGGATATGGATAAGCTTCTTGCTCCTTATTATACTGAGGCCGGGCTTACACCTAAAAAAGAAAGCTACGGCAACTGGGAAAACAGCGGGCTTAACGGCCACATAGGCGGGCACTACCTATCTGCACTGGCAGATATGTATGCCGCAACCGGAAACCCGGAGTTATTGCGCAGGCTAAATTATATGGTGGATGCGCTTGAAGAATGCCAGAATGCCAGCGGCGATGGCTACATAGGCGGAGTACCAAGAGGCAAGGTCTTCTGGAAAAACATTAGCGAGGGTAAAGTAGAAGCCATGAATGGCCAGTGGGTACCTTTTTATAATATACATAAAGTATATGCAGGCCTTATAGACGCATACAGGATTGCTGGCATACCAAAAGCAAAAGTACTCCTTATTAAGTATGCCGACTGGTTGGATAACCTTACCGCTAAATTAAGCGACGACCAATTGCAAATAATACTACGCGATGAACATGGTGGCATGAACGAATCGTTAGCCGAAGTTGCTGAAATTAGTGGCAATAACAAGTACATGGTTTTAGCCAAACGTTTTTCGCACAAGGCAATACTAAACCCTTTGCTACACAAAAAAGATTCGCTTACAGGGCTGCATGCCAATACCCAGATACCTAAAGTTATAGGGTTTATGGAAATTGCCCGGGCAGAACAAAATGCTGAATGGGCAGGTGCCGCCGATTTCTTTTGGAACACGGTAACACATAACAGGTCGGTTTCTTTTGGCGGCAACAGTGTTAGGGAACATTTTAACCCGTCAGATAATTTTGAGACGATGATTGAAGACCGTGAGGGGCCGGAAACATGTAACTCCTATAATATGCTAAAGCTAACCAAACAGTTATTTTTAGCAAACCCTAAAGGTGAGTATATGGATTATTATGAGCGCACGCTGTATAACCATATACTATCAACTCAAAACCCGGATGGCGGCTTTGTGTATTTTACACCCATACGCCCAAGGCATTACCGTGTATACTCGCAGCCACAGGAAGGCATGTGGTGCTGTGTAGGTTCCGGAATGGAAAATCACGGCAAGTATGGCGAAATGATATATGCTCACAGCGATAACGCTTTGTATGTAAACCTATATATACCATCTACATTATACTGGAATGACATGGGTGCAGTTGTAGAACAAAAAACCGATTTCCCGTATAAGGAAACATCCGAGATTAAATTTAAACTAAAGAAGCCAACAAAGTTTGCTGTTCATTTACGTTACCCGTCGTGGGTTAAACCAGGCGACCTTAAAGTACTGGTTAACGGGAGGCAAAGAAAATCGGTTACCATTAAGGATTCTTATGTTGTTGTAGAGGCTAACTTGAGAAATGACGATGTTATTAAAGTAGTGTTACCTATGGAAACTAAGGCAGAGCAGTTACCAGATAATTCACAGTTTGTTTCTTTTGTGCATGGCCCAATAGTTTTGGCAGCAGCTACAGAGATGTCAGAAATGGAAGGCCTGCTTGCCGATGACAGCCGTATGGGACACATAGCCCACGGGCCATTGTACCCTATGAATGAAGCACCGCTTATAGTCTCGGCAGATAAAGACCTTGCTCCATTGGTTAAAACAAATGACCTAAGCAAACTGTCATTCAACATTAGCGATGTTACGTATCAGGATAAATACAAGAAATTAAACCTTGTACCTTTTAACACCCTGCACAATACCCGTTATGTTATTTACTGGCCATTTACCACACCCGATGGTTTGGTTAAAATGCAGGCCGATATTAAGGCTAAAGAGGAGGCAGCCCTTAAACTGGACCAGATTACAGTAGATAAGGTTACCGCAGGAGAGCAGCAACCGGAATCTGACCATGGATATAAATTCGAAAATTCTGATAAGGGTATTTACAAAGACCGTCATTTTAGAAATGCGCGCGGCTGGTTTAGCTATAATTTAAAAAATCCGTCGTTAGCAGCTAAAACACTTCGCGTTACCTATACTGTTGCGCGTAACAACTCCGGCTTTGATATTTATGTAAACGACACTTTGCTGACTACTGTAGATTTAAAAGATAAAAAAAGGGGTGATTTTTTTGATGTAGACTACGCTTTGCCTGCAACACTTAAAGATGCTAAGATTTTTAATGTTAAGTTTACCGCAAAACCAAATTCTCAAACCGCAAACATTTATGATGTAAGGCTGCTACAATAATCCAGCATTAATTACACCTATATATATAAGGACAATCTTTACAGGTTGTCCTTTTTTATTACAGTAATAATCGATATATGCAATAATTAACATGTATACTTTCGTACCTTATATTATAGCAAGCCCAATAATAATATAAATTGTACAACCTGTACACTATGCTTATACCAGTAAATAAATTAATACTTTTTGTTACAATTTTAACTACAATAATGCTATTTGTTGTAAAAATAATTCAACAAAAACCTTATAAAATACATTATCAATATACTTTTACTAACAAAACCCTAAAAAACAAGAGATTTGCATATTTTTAACCTTAAAATGTACGACATAGTATTTTTTTAATCATAATATTTTGTAAATATTTCTCAATAAAACCCTAATTAACAATGTTAAATTGAATTAATAATTACAAAAGAGGCGAAAATTATAATTATTCACTAAATTATAATAACAAAGATTTAACATAAATATTAATTTGTATTTTAGGAAAACAAATATTTATGTACTACAAATGAAAAAAAACTACAATTCTTTACCGCGAGGTGCAGGCAACTTTTTGCCTCCACCGGGAAGTAACAGCAAAGCATTTGCGTGTTGGCTTTCAAATCATTTTAAAGGGAAAAATTTGCTCGTAGCAACTTTCCTGTTTATGTTAAGCGCAGTGCAAATGTTTGCACAAAGTGGCGAAACTTGTGAAACAGCCGTTGACCTTGGGACATTAACAAGTCCATTTACCGGTTCTACAGTGGGTGCCGCTAATGATTATACGCCACCATGCGGCGCTTCTGATGCTGCACCAGATCTTGTTTATTCTATAGTTGTACCAAACGGGTATACCTTAAATATAGGCCAGGTCTCGAATATTGGGGTAGATGCTAATGGTAACCCAATAAATTACGACTCCATAAATACTGTATATTACGGAGTATGCGGGACACTCACACAAATAGGCGTATGTAGAGACGACCCTGATACACCTTTAGATGGTGAAGGCTCTCAGGTAGAATGGGAAAACACGACAGGTAGTACACAAACAGTTTATTGGTATCAGGATGGCTATAACCAACTAACCGGTACAAGGGTATCTGAAGGTGAGTTTGTATTGCAATGGACTTTAACTCCTCCTCCTACATGTAATATACCTACAGCGGTTACTGCAGCTTTAACATCGGCTACAGCAGCAAATTTAAGTTGGGGAGCTCCTATAACAGGCACTGTTACCGGTTATGAGTACGCACTTACAAACTCTGAGGTACCACCTGCAAGTGGTACAGCTACAACAGCAACTTCAATTAATGGTGTTGCAATTACAACAAATCAAAACACCTATTTACATGTACGTGCAAATTGTGGTGCTACAGATGGCTATAGTACATGGGTAACTTATCCCTTTTACTCGGGTATTTGTATACCTTCATCTTTCTATGTAGGTGGTACTGGTATTGCTAATGTAGCTATAGGCAGCATAAACAATACTACCGGACTTGAAGCTACTAACTATGGCAATTACTCAAGCCAAATTGTAAATATTGGTCAGGGTGTTACCCAAATGTTCAGCGTTACATTCAATACTTTTGATTCTATGAATGTTAAGTTTTGGGTAGACTGGAATGACAACTTAACGTTTGATGAAAACGAAGAGGTATATAGTGGTGTTTCGTCTGGTACAGCAAACACAGCATTAAATGGCACCTTCACAGTACCAGCAACTGCAGCATTAGGCAACCACAGACTTAGAATAGGAGGGGTTATTAGCTGGAATGGTGAACCAACCCCATGTTCTACAGACGTTTACTATTCTGTTTTTGAAGATTATACTGTAAATGTAACTGTACCTCCTACCTGTTTTACACCTGTAAGCCCTACTGCTGTAAATGTAAGTGCAGGCTCTATAAACATAGCATGGAGCATGCCAACTCTTGGTACAGCACCTGCAGGATATGAATATGCTGTAGATACTAACGTTGCAGCGCCCGCAAGTGGCACTGCCATTACAGCTACAAGCGTAAACAACGTTGCGGTTACTATAAACGTTCCCGGCTACCTCCACGTAAGGACAAATTGTGGCAGCGGAGATTATAGTGAATGGGTAACTATTCCGTTTTACAACGGCGTATGCATCCCATCGCCAATAAATGTAGACGGGCAAGGTATTACCAATGTAACTATTGGCAGCATAAATAATACTACCGGAGATGAAACTAATCATTATGGTGACTATACAGCACAAGTTGTTAATATAGGCCAGGGAGTTACATACCCTTTTAGTATAACTTACAGCACTAGCGGTGCTGATTACGTAACAAGAATTTGGGCTGACTGGAATGATGACCTTGATTTTGATGATGAGGGCGAAGAAATTTTCTTTGGCACATCTACTCAGGGTGCTATTCCAGCTATATTATCGGGTACATTTACTGTTCCTGTAACAGCATCTTTGGGCAACCACCGTATGAGAATTGGTGGTACAGATTCTGGACCTACAACACCTTGCTATAATGGCTCATGGGGTAGTTATGAAGACTACACTATAAATGTAACTATTCCACCTACATGCTTTACTCCAGCTACTCCTCTTGGTGTAGCAACAGCATCAGGACTTGCTAATCTTAGTTGGGTTGCCCCAACATTAGGCGGTGCTCCTGTAGGTTATGAGTATGTTGTAGATACTAACGTTGCATCTCCTGCAAGTGGTACAGCAACTACAGCAACATCTATTACAGGCTATACAGGTATTGTAGATAATACTTATTACTACCTTCATGTACGTACAAATTGTGGTACTGGCGATTTTAGCGAGTGGGTAACATCCAGAGCATTCAGGTTCCTTCAGGGAGATACTTGTAATACAGCTATAAGCCTTGACAATTTAACAAGCCCGCTTTCATCTTCTACAGTTGGTGCAGCTGATGAATTTCTTGGAGAATGTAACTACGGCTCTTCGCCAGATTTATATTACTCTATAACTGTACCTAATGGTTATGTTCTTGTTGCAGGGTTAGACGAAAGCAACTACAGCACGGGCACAACTCTTTATTATGGAAATTGCGAGGAGCAAACAGAAATTTCATGCCGCATTTTTAGTAATGATTCTACAACATGGGAGAACACAACCGGTAGTACACAAACAGTATACTGGGTGCAGGATGGTTATTATGGCGGTGCAGGTGAGTTCACATTAGCCTGGACGTTAACACCCCCTCCTCCTTGTAATATACCAAGAAACGTTATTGGTACAATGGTAACACGTACAACGGCTAACCTTAGCTGGACAGTGCCTATAACAGGTAACCCTATAAGCTATGAGTATGCACTAACACAATCTGAAACGCCTCCTGCAAGTGGCACAGTAACTACATCTTTATCTTTTACAGGTGTAACAAGTGTAGCAAATGCCTATAACTACTTACACGTACGCACAAATTGCGGACCTGATGGCTATAGCGAGTGGGTAACTTATAAATTCTATTCTGGTCACTGTATTCCTGCTACGACAGATGGTACTTATAATAATATAATTAACTTTACAACAACAACTGGCTTTAGTAATATTAATAATGTAGAAGAACAGTTCGAACCATACGCTAACAACTTTGACACTATGGTTGTAAGCCAGGAGCCAGGAGGAAGTTTTGGTTATACTGTAACTATAGATTCTTACTCTCAAGTAGAAATTTGGGTAGACTGGAATGACGACCTTGATTTTGACGATGAAGGCGAAGATATCGCAACTTATTCTAATCAAAACTTTACTGATGGCGTATTTACGGGTACAATTTCTATACCTGGTGTAATAGCACAAGGTAATTATAGAATGAGAGTACGTTCTGGCTCTGTATGGAGCACAGGAAGCCCTTGTGGTGACTACTACTCTGGTTCAGCACAGGATTATGCTATAAACATTGGAGATCCACCTACATGTTATGTTCCAATAAATGTTGCAGGTATAGCAACAGCACCTGGCACTGCTAACTTAAGCTGGGCATCACAAGGCCTTGGCAGCGCACCTGTAGGATATGAGTACTTTGTTACCACATCTACTACAAGTCCAGAATCGGGCACTGTAATTACAGGTACATCTGTTACTGGTTATACAGGTTTAATAGATAATACATGGTACTACCTTCATGTAAGAACAAATTGTGGCGACGGAGATTATAGCCAATGGGCTATTTCACCAAGGTTTAGATACCTTGCAGGAGATACTTGCGCAAGTGCCGTAAATCTTACTTCGCAAACAAGTCCTTACAGCTATAGCACAGTAGGTGCTGCTAACGACTACACGAGTACTTGTAACACTAATGGCACAGCGCCAGATTTATTTTACTCGTTTACTGTTCCTAACGGATATACTTTAACAGTAGGATTAACAGCAAGTGGTTACGACTCTGTACACTCGCTATTTTATGGTAACTGCGATACTCAGTCGTACATAGATTGTACCGATAATGAAACAGGAGACATTACTTGGGAAAACATCAGCGGTAGTACTCAAACTGTATACTGGGTACAAGACGGATGGAACGTTCAATCTGGTACATTTACATTAGCATGGACGCTAACACCTCCTCCTACATGTGATAAACCAAGAAATCTTGATGTAAACATTACATCGCTTACAACCACAGATATAAGCTGGATCCTGCCTAATACAGGAACAGCAGTAGGCTACGAATATGCTGTTACAACATCAGCAACACCTCCTGAAAGTGGTATTGCAACGACAGCAACATCTATTACAGAGGTTGCAGTTACACCAAACGTAGACAGCTACTTACACGTACGTACAATTTGTAGTGAAGCAGATGGCAATAGTATATGGATTACATTACCATTCTTTAGCGGATACTGTGTTCCTAAAAACACTCAATATCCTGCTTATTATATAACTGGTATAACTACTACAGGAGGAGAAACTAATATTAACAGTACAAGCACAGGCTTTAGTGCTTTTACAGATTATACAGCTACTCACTCTGTTACTACTTATCCAGGAGGTACATTTGATATACAGGCTACAACACCAAATACAACAGATCAATTTGTATTTAGCGTATGGATTGACTGGAATAACAACTTTGACTTTAGCGATGACGGAGAAAGAATATTTAGTAGTAGCTTAATAAGAACTCCTGCAGAAATAGGCAATGTTGTTATACCAATGGATGCTGCTCTGGGAAGTTATAGAATGAGGATAAGAAATACACGCTTTGGTTCTCCTGTACCGGTATGTGGCGAAGCGTCTGGTGAAGCTGAAGATTATACTTTAATAGTGGCAGCAACACCTACATGTCTTCCTCCATACATCTCAAGCATTTCTCCTACTGATGTAGGGTATGCAAACTTAAACTGGAGCCCTTCATTTTTAGGAAATCCTGCTTCAAGCTTCGAGTATGTATTTGGCCCATCGTCTACCCCACCAGCTGCTGGTGTAAGCGGTACGCCAGTTGAGGGTACATTTGCTGGGGATGTTGAATATAATCCGGAACTATCGGTATACTTATTTATTCGCAGTAATTGTGGCAACGGAGACTATAGTTCATGGTCTGAACCTTCATCTATTCTGGGAACAGATTCTTCAGACTTCCTTTCTAACAGCGTTATCGTTTATAAGGAAGGTGCTGCAATCAACATTACATCTGGCAGTACTTTAATGAAAGGAGTTACTATTTATGACACCCGTGGCAGGAAGCTTTACAGCCAAGCCGACATTAACAATACTGAAGTTGCACTTACAGGATTGCAAATACAACAACAAGTAGTAATTGTAGAAATTACTACTGCAAGAGGTAAAGTGAGCAAAAGAATAGTATTCTAAACTTATTTAACCTTATAACATTAACCGGTCGATACAATTGTATCGACCGGTTTTTTTTATTATAACCGTTATATATCTTTTATTTAAGGGCAAATAATAAAGAAAACAAACATTAAAACACAATTAAATGAGTTTTTATAAAAATTAGATAAAAAACATGATTTTTATAACGAAAATACACTAATGTTCATCTTGACTTTAACAATTGTTATATCTGTATAAATAGATATTTAGCATTTTAAGGCCTTTAACACATAGTGCTATTAAGTAATTAATTAACAAATCCTGTTTTAATTAATTATTCTTTAATTAACCATTTACATTAGTTTAACACTCTATAATAATTGTATTTTTAAAGCACACAAATATTATTTATTAAAATGAGAAAAAATTACAAATTATTACCAGGAGGGTCGCACAACTTATTGTGGCGATCAGGAGGAAACGAGCACCCGGATGAAGGGAACTCGCCCCCCGCTTTTGCTAAAAAAAGCGCTATGCTATTTACTGCAATGCTTTTTATGTTTGCAACCATGCAAACTTTTGCGCAAACGTCTTACTGTACCCCGGCACCTGCATCTGTAGATAATCAGGGCATTATTAACGTTACTATTGGTTCTATTAACAATGCTACTGGCGCAGAAGCCGGCCGTTATGGCGATTATTCTGTACAGATTGTGAACATTGGCCAGGGTATTATCCAGCCATTTAGCATTACTTTTGGCACAGGCTACACCTATGATACTAAAATATGGGTAGACTGGAACAATGACTTTGATTTTGATGATGCTGGCGAACAGGTTTATTTTGGCACATCTACAAATGCTAACCCTACTACTCTAACAGGCACTTTTACGGTTCCTGCAACTGCAACTTTAGGCAACCACCGTTTAAGAATAGGCGGCCTGGACGAGGGCGGTACTGCCGGCGAAAATGTTACTCCTTGTTATAATGGCACTTATGGCAGCTATGAAGATTACACCATAAATGTTACCTTGCCACCTACATGTTTTACACCTGCTAATGCTGTGGCCACGGTTACAGGCCCCGGCAACGCTAACCTTAGCTGGACAGGCCCTACACTGGGTACTACACCTGTAGGTTATGAATATGCTGTAGATACAAATATAGCTTCGCCGTCAAGCGGTACTGCTACAACAGGAACATCTGTTACAGGCTATACGGGTTTTGCAGATAGCACTAATTACTACCTGCACGTACGCACAAACTGCGGAGATGGCAGTTACAGCGAATGGATTACCTCCTTGGCATTTAGATATATAGGCGGAGACACATGTGCAGCAGCAATAGCTCTTGACGCATTAACGAGCCCATTATCTTCTACTACTGCCGGCGCAGCTAATGACTATACACCTACTTGTAGTTTTAGCCCTAACGCACCTGATTTATTTTATTCTATAGTTGTTCCTGTAGGATATAAATTATCTATAGGACAAACAGCAAACAATTACGACTCTGTACACTCCGCATTTTACGGCACTTGCGATAACCGTACTGTGCTTGTTTGTTATGATTACCCAGAATTACCTGCTGATGGAGCTGCGGCAACATTAGTTTGGGAAAACACTACAGGGAGCTCTCAAACCGTATACTGGGTTCAGGACGGATATAATGCTGCAAACGGTACATTTACATTAGCATGGACGTTAACCCCTCCACCCGCTTGTAATATCCCTACTGCTGTTACTGCTCAATTATTATCGACCATTAGCGCAAATTTAAGCTGGGGCATACCTGTTACAGGTACACCAACAGGTTACCAGTATGCCGTTACAACATCGGCTACTGCACCGGAAAGTGGTACAGCTACAGCAGCAACTTCTGTTGCGGGTGTAACAGTTACAGCAAACCAGACTAACTACCTGCACGTTCGCACAGCTTGTGGTAATAACGAATTTAGTACATGGGTTACTTACTCATTTTTTACAGGATATTGTACTCCGGCACCTACATCTGTAGATAACCAGGGTATAATAAATGTAACAATAGGTACTATTAACAACACCACTGTTACAGAACCTGGCCGTTATGGCGATTATACTGCGCAAATTGTAAACGTGGGCCAGGGAGTTACCCAGCCATTTACCATTACTCTTGGCACAGGTTTTACTTATGACACAAGAATGTGGATAGACTGGAATGATGACCTTGATTTTAATGATGAAGGCGAACAAGTTTTCGCTACAGAATCTACAAATGCTAACCCTGTAACTTTAACAGGCACATTTACAGTACCTGCAAATGCGATTTTAGGAAACCACAGGATAAGAATAGGTGGCCAGGACAACGGACCAACTACCCCTTGCTATACAGGCACTTATGGCACGTTTGAAGATTACACTATAAACGTTACGCTACCTCCTGCATGTTTTACACCGGCTAACGCTATAGGTACAACAACAGCATCTGGCTTGGCTAATCTTAACTGGACAGCGCCTGCTCTTGGTACTACGCCTACAGGTTATGAATATGTTGTAGATACTGTTGCTACTGCACCTACAGTGGCTGGCACTACTTCTACAGTAACATCTATTACTGGTTATAGCGGTCTATTAGACAACACATACTACTACCTTCACGTACGCACAAATTGCGGTAGCGGCAGCTATAGCGAATGGATTACATCTCCTGCATTTAGATATCTGGAAGGAGACACATGTGCTACAGCTATAAGCCTTGATGCTTTAACAAGTCCAATATCATCTACAACTGCTGGCGCAGGTAATGACTACACACCTACTTGTAGTTTTAGCAATGCACCCGATTTATTTTACTCTATAATAGTTCCTGTAGGATATAAATTATCTATTGGCCAGACCGCTAATAATTATGATGATGTGCATTCTGCATTTTATGGCACTTGCGATGACCGAACAGTATTATTATGTGCTGATTATCCTGAATTACCATCTGAAGGCCCAACTGCTACTCTCCTTTGGGAAAACACAACAGGAAGCACTCAGACAGTATACTGGGTTCAGGATGGATATGGTGCTGCAAACGGAACATTTACATTAGCATGGACGTTAACTCCGCCACCTGCATGTAACGTTCCTACAGCTGTTATCGCTACTCTAACCAACCCAACTACTGCTACTGTTAGCTGGGGAGGGCCTGTAACAGGAACGGCTGCTGGCTATGAGTATGCAGTAACTAATTCTGCTACTCCGCCTGCAACAGGCACTGCAACAACAGATATGGCTGTCACAGGAGTACCGGTTACTTTAAACATTTACTCTTACCTGCACGTTCGCACATCTTGTGGCGATACAGGATTTAGCGAATGGGTAACTTTCCGTTTCTACTCTGGTTACTGTATACCTGCACCTACATCTCTAGATGGTATTGGTATTACTAACGTAACTATTGGCAGTATAAACAATACTACCGTTGCAGAAGCAGGTAACTATGGTAACTATTCTGCACAGATAGTAAACGTAGGCCAAGGTGTTACCCAGCCATTTAGCATTACTTTTAGTACCGGTTTTACTTATGATACTAAAATTTGGATTGACTGGAATGATGACCTTGACTTTGATGATGAAGGCGAGCAGGTTTATTTTGGCACATCGTTAGCTCCAAGACCTTCTACACTATCCGGCACGTTCACTGTTCCTGCAACGGCAACTTTAGGCCAGCACAGGTTAAGGATAGGTGGCCTTGATGATGGAGGTACCGATGGCGTAAATGTTACACCTTGCTACACAGGTATTTACGGTAGCTATGAAGATTATACTATAAATGTTACAACACCTCCTGTATGTTTTACACCTGTTGCACCAACTGCTGTTAATGCAGGTGCAGGATTTGTAAACATAAGCTGGACAGCTCCAACTCTTGGAGGCGCCCCTACAGGATATGAATATGTGGTTGACACTACTGCAGGAGCTCCTACAGTAAGCGGCACTGCTACTACAGAAACATCTGTTACAAACGTTGCTGCTCCGTTAAACATTACCGGTTACCTTCACGTAAGGACAAACTGTGGTAATGGCGATTACAGCGAGTGGGTAACTACTTCATTCTATAACGGCGTTTGTATTCCTGCACCGTTATCTGTAGATGGTATTGGTATTACAAATGTAGCCATAGGCAGCATAAACAATACCACTCAGGATGAGCCGGGACATTATGGTAACTATTCTGCACAGGTAGTAAACATAGGCCAGGGTGTTACACAAACTTTTGCTATTACATTTAGCACAGGCTTTACGTATGATACAAAAATTTGGGTAGACTGGAACGACGACCTTGATTTTGATGATGAAGGTGAACAGGTTTACTTTGGTACTTCTTTAGTTCCTAACCCTACTACATTAACAGGAACATTTACCGTTCCTGCAAATGCAACACTGGGCAACCACAGGTTAAGGATAGGCGGAGTTGATTTTGGCGATACTAACGGAGTAAACGTTACACCATGTTATACAGGGGGTTATGGCAGCTACGAAGATTATACTATTAACGTTACTACTCCTCCTTCATGCTTTACACCTACAAACGCGGTTGGTGTAGCTGTAGCATCTAACAATGCTAACCTTAGCTGGACTGCCCCAACTCTTGGCAGTGCTCCTACAGGTTATGAGTATGTAGTAGATACTTTTGCTACTGCTCCTACGGTAGCTGGCACAGCTTCTGCAACAACTACTGTTACAGGATATACAGGTATTATAGATGATGTTTATTATTACTTACACGTAAGAACAAATTGTGGCGAAGGCGACTATAGCGAATGGATTACATCTTCGCGCTTTAAGTTTCTTTTAGGCGATACTTGTGTTACTGCTGTAAACCTTGATAACCAAACAAGCCCTTATTCATCTTCTACTGAAGGTACAGGTAACGACTATACTCCTACTTGTAGCTTTAGTAATGCTCCGGAGTTATTTTACTCTTTAACAGTACCTAACGGCTACACTGTAACTATAGGGCTTACTGCAAACGGATATGACTCTGTACACTCTGTATTTTACGGTAGCTGTGATTCTCAAACAGGATTAACTTGTACTGATACCGAACTTGTAAATACAGTATGGGAAAACACTACAGGTAGCTCTCAAACAATATATTGGGTACAGGATGGTTACAATGCAAACTCTGGCACATTTACATTAGCATGGTCTTTAGTAGGCCCTGTTACCTGCGATAAACCACGAGATCTTGCTGTACAACTTACATCGCTTACAACTGCCGATTTAACATGGACAGTACCTAATACAGGAAGTCCTGAAGGGTATGAGTATGCTGTAACAACTTCTGCAACTCCACCTGAAAGCGGTACATTTACTGCAGGAACTACCGTACCAGATGTTACTGTAACACCTAACGTTGCTCTTTACCTGCACGTACGTTCTGCATGTGGTCCTACAGACGGGTTTAGCGTTTGGGTTACAATTCCGTTCTTTAGCGGATATTGTGTACCTTCAAATACATCTACCGGTTTTTATATTACAAGTATAACTACAACAGGTGCATTAACAAATGTTGCAACTACAAGCCCTACATTTAGTGCATTTACAGATTATACTGCAACGCAAACTATAACAAGTTATGCAGGTGGAATATTTGAAATACAGGCTACCACAAATACTTCTGCAAGCTATATATATAGTGTATGGATAGACTGGAATAATGATTTTGATTTTGACGACGAAGGAGAAAGGGTACTTACAACAGACCGCACAACTGCATCTCTTGTAAACCTGGGCGAGATAGCCATACCGGTTACTGCTGCACAGGGTACTTACAGAATGAGGATAAGAAATGCAAATGTTGGCTCTCCGGTACCGGCATGTGGCGATGCTGTGGGCGAAGCTGAAGACTATACCTTAGTAATAGCCGAAACTCCTACCTGCCTGCCTCCATACAATCTTACTATAGAACCAACCGATACAGGTTTTGCAAACCTAAGATGGAGCCCTTCATTATTAAGTGTTGTACCTGTAGGTTACGAGTATGTATTTGGCCCTTCATCATCAATCCCTGCGGCCGGTGGTACACCAGTATCTATACCATTTGCAGGAGATGTTGAGTATAACCCAGAAGTATCTGTATACTTATTTGTGCGCAGTATTTGTGGCGATGGCGACTTTAGCGAATGGGCACCTGCCTTTATTCTTGACGTTGCTACACCAAAACTTCTTGCTAACAATGTAATAGCATTTAAAGATGGCAATGCAATAAACATTACGTCAGAATCTGCATTAATTACAGGTGTATCTATATATGACACACGCGGCAGAAAACTGTACAACCAGAGCTTAAACAACAATAATGTTGTTATTAGCGACCTGCAAATACAGCAACAGGTAATTATATTAGAAATTAAAACAACAAAAGGTACAATAAGCAAAAGAATAATTTTCTAAGCTGCTGATAATTTTTAAGTTTTATAAAGCTAAAAGCCCCTCGCGTTTGCGAGGGGCTTTTTTTTTGGCACGGTACATATAAAAAATGGTGTTTTATTAATTTGACAAAAAAAATGCTTAAAAACAAAACCATAAACAAAATATGTACGTATATAATTGTAAATACATTGCCCCAAGCAAATAAAAAAAAGCCATTCAATTAAAGTAAGGTGTGGTTTTATGGCTTCCCTCCTCTTTTTTATAAAAGGGGAGGGTTTTTTATTAACACAATTTCCCAACAATGTTAATATTTTTATAACAAATTTACCCAAAATTAACGATTTGGTGATGCAGTTTGTCGGATAAATATATACTTTTGTCGGCACTCAAATTTATATTCCCCTTAAAATCAATTTTTTATTATGCAGAAACGATTACTCAAACAATTTTCCAAACTGTTAATGCTGGTGGCATTGCTGTTTGGAGTGAACTCCTTCGGGCAGGCGCTCTCGGAGAATTTTTCTACGCTTACTGATGGCAACAATGCTACTACTAATGGTCCTTCAGGAAATTTATGGAGTGGAAACACAAATTTCCCTACAGCCGTAAATGCATATCCTGCTGGAGGAGTAGTTAAATTAGGAGCCGGCAGCTCAATTGGTTCACTTACTTCAAGATCTTTAGATCTTAGCGGAGGAACTTTTACAGTAACATTCAGCGTCAAAGGCTGGACAACTATTGAAGGAAGTATTAAAGTTACAGCCGCAGGCACTTCTCAGACGGCAAGTTATACAGCACTTATTGGAGACGCATTAGAAGTCAAAACTCTTACATTTACTGGCGGTACAGCAAATACAATTGTAAAGATAGAAACTACGGCTAAAAGAGCTTTTATTGACAATGTAATTATACAGATTGCAACGCCAACAGGCCCAGCAGTAACTTCAAGTGCAGCTACTTCAATAACAGCTACAACAGCTACATTAAATGGTAGCATAAATGCCAACGATACAGGTGCTACGGCAGCTTCGTTCCAATATGGAACCACAACGTCTTACGGGTCTACTATTACAGCAAGCCCTGCTTCAGTTACTGGAAGTGCTGCTACACCAATAACTGCAGCTTTATCTGGCCTTACCCCAAATACAACCTATTATTTTAGGGCTGTAGGAACACAAAGTACAGCTACAAATGGTGGCCAGCTTTCATTCTTAACACCTGCAAACGTACCTGGCACACCAACAGTTGATGGTGCAACAACAACATCATTAAATGTAACTATCGCCGCTAACGGAAATCCTGCCGGTACAGAATATGCCATTCAGGTTGGGTCACAATATGTTCAGTCAAATGGATTATTAAACACCACCGCTGTTTGGCAAACCGCCACAGCATGGGGAACAAAAACAATATCAGGCCTTGCCTCATCTACTCAATATACTGTTGGTGTTAAAGCGAGGAATTCTGCATTAGCCGAAACAGGTTTTGCAACAGCTAACGGCATTACGTTAGCCAATACTACTCCTTCTATAACAACAGGCGGTACAATTGCTGCTTTAAATACTACGTATGGTACAGCATCAGCTGCATCAAACTTTACAGTTAGCAGCCTTAACCTTACTGATCCCGTTACTGTAACGGCACCAACAGGTTTTGAAGTGTCTCTTAGCAATGCTGCGGGTGCTACGTATGCACAAACAGTATCGGTTACTGCAAATTCAACTAACACTCCGGTATATATTCGCCTAAGTGCAAATGCTCAGGCTACAACATATAATGGTAGTGCTGTTACATTATCAAGCACAGGTGCTACTACAATAACTAAAACAATTGCAAACAGTACTGTTTCTGCTAAAGCACTTACACTTTCAGGTTTAGCAGGTGGCACAAAAGAGTACGACCGTACAACTACGGCACCGGTTACAGGTGTTGCTGTTTTATCGGCTACTGCAAATGGCGATGTTATAACAATAACAGGCACACCGGCTTTTAACTTCACTAACCCAAATGTAGGTACATCAAAACCAATAACAATTACTGGTTACACATTAAGCGGTGCTAACGCATCTAACTATACACTTACGCTACCTTCACTAACTGGTAGTGTTACTGCTAAACCGGTAACTATAGATAACGCTGCTGCGCAAAACAAACCTTACAATGGTAATCAGGATGCAGTAGTAAGCGGTACGGTAAATGGGCGCATTGCCCCGGACGATGTTACCGTTGCTACTACAGGACAATTTGCACAGGCTACCGTGGGCGATAATATTACAGTAACCGGCTTTACTTTAACAGGTACCCAGGCAGGCAATTACTCACTTACACAACAACCTGCTGTAACTGCTAATATTACTAAAGCTGAAAATACTTTATCAGCTACTACTATAAACTTAGGTTCAAATGTTACTTATGCATTATCTAATGCTACTGCAACATCTAACTCAACAGGAGCTTTTACATACAGCTTGACTCCATCTACTGTCGTAACACTTAATCAGGTTGCCGGTACGTTAACTACAAGTGCTACAGGTACAGGCACAGCAACTTTAACAATTACACAGGCAGAAACTGCTAACCACCTTGGCAAAACTGTTGATGTTACTGTAAATGTTACTGCTATTTCATATGATAATAACGATTATAGAACTACATCTTCCGGTACATGGATAACTGCAATATCTGGTACTCCTGTAGCATCATGGGAGCGTTATAATAATGGAGCGTGGACAGCATCTGCCGCACCTGCTGCCAGTACATCTAATAGTCTTCACATTCAGGCAAACCATACAATTACTGCTGGACTATTTGCAAATAGTGTGAAATTGAAAATTAGAGGTTCATTTATTCAGAATGCTTCATCATCAACATCTGCATCAATAAATGTGTATGATGGCGGAACAATTACAATAAATGGCAGTGGGTTTGTTAATAGCGGAGAATTTACTGTTGAGAGTAATGGTACTGTTATAGTAAATAGTACTGGTATTGATGGAACATCGAATGCATGGAATGGTCTTGAGAACTTTAAATCTGGTTCAAACTTTATAATTCAAAACTGGACTTACGGAAATAGAATTATAGCAAGCGGACACAAATTTAGCGCAAATGCTAATGGATATTACTTTGGTAATTTAACAATTAACTCACCAACAGTAAATTTTGCAGTCGTTGATTCAAGGGAAATTGCTAAGATTTCTGAAAATAATTTTACAGTTAATAATACCGGAGCGTTTACAGTAAGCTTAACAAATAATTCATCTACAGTTACATTTGGTGGAAATTTGATTATAAATTCAGGTTTATTTGTTATAGGTTCTACTGGCAGCCCTACTATAACTGTTAATGGCAATATATCATTAAATGCAGGAACATTTAATTTTAGCCAGACATCATCTAGTAATACAGTAATTAGAGTTGACTTAAAAGGAAATCTTTCAACAGTTGCAGGAACTTCATTTACAAGTGGCGACCCTGATAGCAAATTAGTATTCAGCGGAAATACAATTCAAACAGTTAGTTTGGCTACCTTAGGTAGCAACGTAGCTTTCGAAATTGCAAATGGTGCTGAAGTTCAATTAATAGATCGCAACTTAGCTTTAAGTTCAACAAACCCTTTTACCGTACTTACTGGTGGTACATTAGCATTTAATAACTTTAATGTTACCGGTGCCGGTGCATTTACGCTACAGGCAGGTGGTACAATAAAAATTACCGATGCAGCAGGTGTAACAACAACAGGTACTGCTACAGGTAACGTTCAGACTGCTACAAGAACATATGCTGCAGGCGGTAACTATACATATGTGGGCAGTGCTGCACAGGTATTTGGTAACGCTGTAAGTAATGCAGGTGTTATTACAATAGATAAAACTAATGCTACAGATGTAGTTACGGCTTCGGTAGTACCTACCCTTGCATCTATAGTTGTTAACAAAGGTGTTCTTAATACCGGTACTGTTGTTTTAGGTGGTGCTACTACTAACCTTACAATAGCTGCTAATGGTAAATACATAACTTCGGGCATTGGCACTAAGCCGGATGCTAACGGAACGTATATTATAGACCCTGCCGCTACGGTAGAGTTTACAGGTGCAAACGCTACAAATATTCGTGTAGATAATGGTGTTGCCGCACCTGAGGCAAAAAAATATGGTAAAGTAATAGTTACAGGTACTAACGTAGGCCTTTCTTCAACTACGGCGGGTCTTCAATTTGTAACAGGCGGTAGTTTTGATTTAGCTAACGGGTCTACATTTAACGTAGGCAATACTGCAGGGTTTAGCGGTGGTGCAGCTACAGCTATTACCACTACAGGTACTCCTGCCATAACACTTGGCGAAACAAGTACAGTAGCTTACAATGGTACAGCTGCTCAAACTATCACTGCTTTTAACACAACTACTGGCGAGGGCACAGAAGGTTATGGTAACTTAGCTGTTAAAAATTCGAGCGTTGCTACCCTGGGTGCAAACCTTGTGTATGCAAGAAACAATGTTACTATAGAGGGCACTGCCAATGTTACTGTAGCAAGTGGCAAAACCCTTAAAATTAAAAATGAGCTTATTAAAAACAGTGGTACTTTTAGCATAGAAAACAACGGTGCTTTACTACAGGTAAACGATGTAGATAACACAGGTAGTATTACCGTAACAAAAGACAGTAACCCTTTATATTATCTTGATTACACGTTATGGTCTACTCCGGTAATCAGCACACAAACGCTTGCTAATTTTGCTCCGGAAACAATTTCTACCCGTTTTTATGAGTATGGTGTTACTAACGGATCTGAATATTACATAAACATACCTGCAGGCAACGTTGCATTTACTCCTGCTAAAGGTTATTTAATACGTACACCAGACCTTATCCCTTCGCTTCCTAACTACAATCAGGGAACGGTTTCTAACATATTTGTAGGTCATTTTAGAGGTGTACCAAACAATGGCGAGGTAACAATTGCAGCTAACAATCTGGCTAACCGCAATACAGCTGTGGGTAACCCTTACCCATCGCCTATTAATATTTTAGATTTCTTTACAACAAACAGCCAGGTTGTAGATGCAGGATCTGGTATTTATTTATGGAGAAAAAGGAATGGTGCTCATACGCCATCTTATGCTACCATAACTCTTGCAGGTATGACTTTAGCTTATACTCCTAACCCGGCCGGAAATGGTAACGCTGTAAATCAGGGTGCGTTTTATACCGGTAATTCAAGTGAGTGGACACTATCTCAGGGACAGGGCTTCTTTGTAAAAACAAAAAGAAACTTAACCGGGACACCACAAATTGTATTTAACAATGCTATGAGAAGGCCGGCACCAGTAAGTGGTGAGCAGGCATTCTTTAGGACGGCTCAGTCTACCACTTCTCGTTTATGGTTAAACTTAACTAATACAGAAGGTGGTTATGGCCAGTCGGCTATTGCATATATTGATGGCGCTACTACAGGCCTTGATTATGGTTATGATGGTAAAATGTTTGCTGGAGCTAACGAAATGTCTATATACTCTGTAGCCGAAAGCACTAAACTGGCTATACAGGCAAGGCCTTTGTTTGACAGTTCGGACGTTGTACCAATGGGTTATGTAGCTAATGCTGCAGGACAATATACTATAACGCTGGATCATACAGATGGTGTATTTAGCAATGACCAAAACGTTTATGTAAGAGACAACGCGTTAGGCTTAGTGCACAATGTTACAGATGGTGCTTATACCTTTACAACAGAAGCCGGTACATTTAACGAAAGGTTTGATGTAGTTTATACCACCGATGCTTTAGGCACTACTACTCCACAGCTTGATGCTAATGCTGTAATTATCTATAAAAATGGTAATGCATTAAATATTAATGCGGGTACAGCAGTTATTAATGATGTAACTGTGTTTGATATTCGTGGTAGGAAATTAGTAGGCAAAACAGGCGTAAATGCTGTAGAAACAGTACTTACAGGCCTTGATGTTGCACAGCAGGTTCTTATTATAGAAGTTACTACTACTAAAGGAAAAGTAAGCAAGAAAATAGTTTACTAAACAGTAGCAAATTCAATATTAAAGTCCCCGGTAAATTAATTTTTACCGGGGATTTTTGTATTGTTAAAGGATTGTATTTTGCCGATAAATGACTCATATTCAACGATAAAAAATTTTATTGTTTTATGAGGCATCCGTAGTCTCAGTTTCTTTGTTTCATAAAAATGGAGAAATTATGACAACAAATCGACTCACAAATGCACTGAGTGCATTTTTAACAATGGTGCTCTTAATGACTGCGAGCCAGTCCTTTGCACAAACAAAACATTTTGCAACAACCTTTGTAGCATCAACACGTGCTGCAAATACAGGTAATGCAACAGACACCGACCTAACTACTGCAAGCAGGCTAACATCAAACAGGACACTAATACCACTATCGTACAACCCAAGTTCTATTGAAATAGAATTTCCTGAAACGGTAGGTGCAGACGTTCCTACTTACATAAAAATAGAGGCGTCGCAGGCAAACTTACTACAAGGTTTAATAGGAGGTTCTATTGGCGACCTGGTTGCCGGTATAGCAGGTACAGTTCTTGGCGCTCAGGGAATAACTATTGAAGCAAAAAATGGTACCGCTAATGCATTTGTTGCAAGTAGCAATTTTGGCCAGCCAAGATTAAAAATTATAAGGGATAATGCTGCTGTAGCAGGCTATTATATTATGATAACACCAGCCGTGCCTTACAACCGCATTAAAATAGATAATACTATAGCTGGTGGTCTTGCTGCTACAAAAACCCTGGATGTATATGGCGCATTTTATGTTACAGATGGTACTGCCTCCTGTCAAAATGGAGTTTATACCTCATATAGCGCATCTGCAGGAATAGTTTCGCTTTTAGGTTCCGGGGTTACAAATACACGAAATGCTATTGATGCAAGTGTTACAAGTTTTTCAAGGATTTCTCTGGGAACGCTTGATGTAGGTACTTATGTAGAACAAACCGTGTATTTTGACGGTCCTGCTTCCAGTACAGACAAATACAATATTAAACTTAAAATGGACCCGTCTTTATTAAGCTTAAATGTAAATGTTATACTTGCCGGAGTGAGAATAATTACATACAATGGCACTACAGAAGTTTCTAACACTCCCCTTTCAGACTCATCTCTTATATCCTTAAATTTAGGCACTTTACTGGGCTCTAATTCACCTTTAGGTATACAAATAACTCCGGGCGCCCCTGTAGACAGGGTAACTGTTAGATACACAAGCCTTGTAGGTGCAAGTGCTTTAAGCCAAAATCTTGATTTATATGAGGTAGTAAAAGGAGATTTTGCTGCTGCAATAGCTATTACCGGTGGTACAGCAGTTACAGGTGGTGCAACTGCGTTATTAAACGAATCGGTATCTTTAACGGCAAGCCCAACAGGTTGTGCAAATACCGGCCCTTATACATACTTATGGTCTACTGGTGCTACAACAGCAACAATACCGGCACCTACAGGTGCAGTGGGCAGTATAGCATATACTGTAACAGTTACCGATGCTTTTGGTACAAAACACACAAAACAAGTAACTATTACAGTATTGCCACAACCTGTAGGAGGGTCAATTGGTCTTGGCGAGAGCATTTGCGGAGGTGATAATGCTTCGCCCCTAACATTAACAGGGCATACGGGTGTTGTTGCACGCTGGGAACAGTCTACTACAAACACATTTAGTGCCGGCACCGTACAAAGTTATGCTAATACAACAACTACTTTATCGAGTGCTGCAATTGGCCCTGTAACTGCAACTAAATACATTAGGGCGGTGGTAACGCGTAATGGTTATCCGGAAGTATATAGTAATACAGCTATCCTTTTAGCTAAAACAACAACGTGGAATGGTACTGCATGGAGCAATGGCATACCAGACATAAATACTGCAATTGTTATAGCAGGCCCTTATAGTGGCACTACTAACTTATTTGGATGTAGCCTTACGGTAAACAATAATGCTGTTGCAACAATAGCATCTGACCTTACAGTTACAATTAATAAATTTGTTAATGTTGCGGCAGGCAGTAGCTTTACTCTTGAAAATAATGCACACCTAATACAACAAACGGATGCTGTTAATACAGGAAACATTACTGTAAAAAGAAATAGTTCGACTTTATTTAAACTGGATTATACACTTTGGTCGTCTCCTGTAGAGGGCCAGGAACTACGCTCTTTCTCTCCGCTTACGTTAACTACCCGTTTTTATGAGTATGGTGTAGCAGCCGATAACAGAGAATATTATATATTGACTAACCCAAATGGTAATTTTACAGTGGGTAAGGGATACTTAATTCGTATGCCAGACCTTACCGGAGTAGCATCTTATAATAACATCCAGACCCCGATGATTTTTGAAGGTGCATTTACAGGTACACCACACAACGGCCCTATTACTAAATCGCTTTCTACCCTGGCAAATCGCTGGACAGCTATAGGCAATCCTTATCCATCGCCAATAGGTGTTACTGCTTTCTTTGATGCTAATAATGGCGTGCTTGAGCCTGGTACTGCACTGTACTTCTGGAGAAAGAAAAATAACACTAATGCTACAAGTTATGCTACTTTAACAAAAGTAAGTTATGCGGCTAATCAAGCAACTGGTGGCCGTGTAGGAGAAAATGCTTACGGTGGTTCGCAATGGGCAACCTTTTTTCAAAACACGCCTATTGCAAACTGGGTAATTAACCCTGGACAGGGCTTCTTTGTAAAAACAGCTGCAAACCAAACGAATCCGGTAGCTACTTTTAACAATTCTATGAGAAGAGGAGATATACACAACCCACAGTATTTCAGGACTGCAGAGCCAGATCAGTTATCACGCATGTGGATAAACATAGTCGGTACAGATGTTGATGCTTACAGCCAAATATCTATTGCATATACTAATACCGCAACTCTTGGTTTAGATTATGGTAGTGATGGTATAAGGTTTAATAGCGGAGGTTTAGTATCGCTATATACTATGGTAGATACCAACAAGCTAACCATTGAAGCAAGGCCTGCCTTTGAAAACACAGATGTTGTAGCTTTAGGTTATACTGCAACAGAAGGTGGACAATTTACACTAAGCCTTGAAAATAAAGATGGTGTATTTGCTAACGGGCAAGACATATTTGTAAGAGATAATATACTGGGTACAATTACAAATATTACTAATGGCACTTATACTTTTACAACCGAAGCAGGTACATTTAACGAAAGGTTTGATGTTATATATACAACAGATGCCCTTGGTACACAGACACCTCTGTTTAATGCTAATAATGTGATCGTATTTAAAGAAGGATCTTCTCTAAACATTAACGCCGGTACAGCGCAAATAAGCAATGTAACTGTATATGATATAAGAGGCAGAAAGCTGTATAGCCAGGACGGCATGAAAGCTACTACTACAACTGTTACAGGTTTACAGGCTGCACAGGAAGTACTTATAGTAGAGATTAACACAGACAAAGGAGTAGTAAGCAAAAAAGTAGTTTACTAAAAAATATTCGAACCCCTCCATGTTTGAAGTCCCCGTTGCATTTATTGTAGCGGGGATTTCGTCTTTTTTTACATAGCTTATTGCTGATAGCATTGCAATCTTGTAAAAATAAACACCATAGGAGAAGCAAATAATAAATGGTATATAGTGTAAGTGTAAGATTTTTTTTGAAGCTTAAATATGCAAGTATATCTCTTATATAAATAATTTTATTCAACTTATTCATAATACAGTTCGTCTATAGTTAAATTTTGCATAACTTGCACCATATAAGGAAATAACGCCGTCCACCTTTACAAAAAAGCCATTCGTCGAAATTTAAGGTAAAAAGGTTTGTCATCATTGTTTCTTTGTATCAGAATTACAAGAGCAATCAAGTAATAGCACCCTCCAAACTTACTATTGATGAAGAACTTTACTACAGCCGTTAACCTTAAATTTCTTTGCCTGGCAATGGCATTTATGCTGTTTAGCATTACAGCCATAACCGCACAAACTAACATTACTGGTGGCTGTAACAGTACTACTACATGGAACGGTACAACATGGAGCAACGGAGAACCAAACACAGGTGTAAGAGTAATAATAGCCGGAAATTATACACCTGCTGTAAATATTGCTGCTTGTAACGTAACTGTAAACAATGGTGCCCATGTTACAATTGCAGCAGGAACAACCCTTACAGTTGTAAATGAAATATTAGTAAACACTAATTCTCAGCTTATTATAGAAAGTAATGCTAACCTTGTACAAATTAACAACAATGCAGTTAATACCGGCAATATTACTGTACTAAGAAACAGTTCATCGCTTTACAGGTTAGATTATACGTTGTGGTCTTCGCCGGTAAGTGGCCAGCAACTGCAATCTTTCTCTCCCGCCACATCATCAAACCGTTTTTACGAATACAACTATACTACAGACAGTAATGGTACAGTTTCTGAAATGTATAGCAACGTTAACGCAGCTACAAACTTCGAGACAGCTAAGTCTTACCTTATACGTATGCCAAACGCAGATAATGCAACAGGGTATAATAGTGGTACAACTGCAGTAACATTTGAAGGTGCGTTTACGGGAGTTGCAAATAACGGTACAATTACTAAAACACTTGCAACACAGGGAAACCGCTACACTGCTGTAGGTAACCCTTATGCATCTGCAATAAACGTTCAGGATTTTTTTGCTGCAAACAGTGAAGTATTAGATCCTGCGGCCGGCTTATATTTCTGGAGAAAAAAATATGAAACTAATTCCGGCAGTTATGCTACCCTTACAAGGGATGCTTATGTATACAATCACACAAGTGGACAGGAGCAATTTGGTGGTGAGCAATGGGATGATCTATTTAACGAAACATCTTCAGATAACTGGGTCATTAATCCGGGGCAGGGCTTCATGGTAAAAACAGCAGAGGGTGTTGCAAATCCGCAACTTATATTTAACAATGCCATGCGAAGGGGCGATGTGCACAATAGCCAGTTTTTTAGGACAGGTCAGGAAGATCCTAAATCGCGGGTATGGCTTAACTTAGCAGGTAACGATGCTTTTAGCCAAACAGCAATTGTGTACAGCAATACTGCAACTACAGGGTTAGATTATGGCAGGGATGGTAAATTAATAACAAGTGGTGCTGTTGCATTTTACTCTATAGCAAGTGCTACTAACCTAACTATACAGGCACGCCCTGCATTTCAGGACAATGATGTAGTAACTATGGGCTATGCAGCAAATGCTGCCGGCAACTACACTATAAGCATACCCCGTAAAGACGGAGTATTTATAGAAGGACAAAACATATATATAAAAGACAATGTTACAGGCGCGATACATAACCTTACCGATAATAGTTATACTTTTACTACAGAAGCGGGCACTTTTGATAACAGGTTTACTATAATATACACGACCCAGGCTTTAAGCACTAATAATCCTGTACTTGCAGGCAGCGAAGTAATTGTTTACAAGAAGGATGCTGCCATAAACGTATCTGCAGGTAACACGGAAATAATAGGTATAACTGTGTACGACGTAAGTGGCAGGCAATTGTATACTAACAATGCTGTTAATGCTTCTCACATTATAGTAAGCGAATTAATGGCATCTCAGGAGGTGCTTATAGTACAAATTAATACATTAAAAGGTAAAGTAAGTAAAAAGTTAATATTCTAATTTCCTCAAAGTCAATAAATATATATTGACATAGCCTCCACTGTAGTAGTAACAGTGGAGGTTTTTCTTTATATAAATATCTATAATATAACTATATAGTTATATCGAAAAAGACATTTCACAAAGCAATGTTAAATGTCTTTGATAAAACACACCCGGTTAAACACACGTAAAAAAATATCATTCGTCGACATATACGTAATTTCGACGGCAAAAATTATATCCTCCATCGAAAAATTATTCAACTCGTCGAATAGTTAAATTTCAATCCGAGAGACATCTTTCCTTTGTAGTGTTATTAAGAATTAACGAATTATTTACCCTTTTAAGCACCCAGCATTTAATTACTAAAATTATTTAAAAAATAGATAATCATGAAATGTTACTACCAGATTACTAAACTTACTATGTTATTAATGTTATTTATAACAACAGGTATCTATGCACAGGTACCTACGGTAACGTCATTTTCTCCAACAGTAGTTACCCAGAAATCGGTAGTTACAATTATAGGAACAAACCTTACCAGCGTTACAGCAGTAAAATTTGGCGGTACAGCCGCAGCATCCTTTACAGCTACAACTACAAGTATTACAGCAATTGTAGCATCGGGCACAACAGGTGTTATTAGCCTTACATACGCATCCGGTACTGTATCAACATCTGCTAACATTACTTATGTAGCTCCTGCCAATACAGCTTCTGCAGCTGCTGTTACACGTGTTATGACAGACTGGGGCGGGTATTGGTCATCTACAACAACATCTGCAGATGTTTTAAGACAACCTAATACACACCACAACCTTACAGGATTTACTGTTAATAATGGTACAACATATTCTACAGGAGTAGATGACGGCACCCTTAGTACAAAGTTGGGCGGAAGCAATATGTATACACACTCTGATTTTAGAGCATTGCCTGTAAACAACATTAGCGGCATTACCGGCCTGGCAAGTTATCTTGCAATGGGAAGTTTAATAGATGGCAGCGTTAGCACTGCAACATATACTGCTCCCGGAGTAGCGGGCCTGCGTGTAAAAGATGTTTTAATAGATGGTGCAAAGGGTCTTGACCTGGGTACAGGTGTAACAAACTTAAGCGCAAGTGCGGTATTATCTTTTAACGTAAATAGCATTGTTCCTACAAAAATAATTGATAGCGAACCGGATATTCTTATAACCCAAATCGCATCTCCTACAAGTGTAACAGACCTTTATTACTTTACAGATGCAGCCGGTAACATTGTAGGCAACCCAATATCAGCTAACTTAAGCAGCATTAATGCTGTGGGTACTTACAGGTTAGACCTTTTTACACTCGCAACTAATTCATCATATTCTACAGTAACTCCATCTGGTTTCGGCGAAAATAATGGCATAAGAGATATAAGGATGATTGCTTTTAAACTGTCAGAATTTGGTATTACTTCTACCACAGCGCCAAGCATTACTCAATTTAAGTGCATACCGGGTGGTGACAGCGATACTGCTTTTACAGCATATAATGCCGCATCATTTGTAATTCCTGCACCGGTTATTACCTCACAGCCTGCATCTCAGGTAGTTTGTACAGGTACAGGCAGCGCTACTTTTAACGTTACTGCAACCGGCACAGAACTTTCTTACCAATGGAAGAAAAATGGAATAGACATTCCTAATGCAACATCGGCATCTTATACTGTAGAAAGTACAGCTGCAAACATTGCTGCTTATAATGTTGTAGTAACTAACGAATCAGGATCGGTAGTAAGCCAGATAGCTTACCTTAATACCCTTATTACAGCACAACCGGCATCTGTAACAACCTGCCAGGCTACTGCCACTACTCTTAGTGTTGCTGCAAATGGTGCAAGCTTAACGTACCAGTGGTATTCTAACACAGGTAATAATACAACAAACAGTACACTTATAACAAATGCTACACTGGCAAGTTATACACCGGCAGTAAATGCAGCAGGTACTACCTATTATTACTGTATTATCAACAACAGTAATATATCATGTGCAAGGGTAATATCAAACATCGTTTCGGTAACCGTATCTGCACCATCTGTAGCAGGCACAACATCTGGCAACCAGACAATATGCAGCGGTACAACAGCAAATATTACCCTTACAGGTTATACAGGCTCAATACAATGGCAGGAATCTACAGACAATATTAACTGGACATCTGTAACAACAGGAAGCGGAACCACAGCAGCATCTTACACTACCGCTGCATTAACAACAGCAAAATATTACAGGGCATTAGTAACAAGCGGAGCATGCGGAAGTCTAACATCGGCATCGGCAGCAATAAACATTTCTCCGGTATCTGTTGCAGGCACAACATCCGGCAACCAAACAATATGTAATGGTACAACTGCAACAGTAAACATTACAGGATATACAGGTACAATACAATGGCAGCAATCTGCTAATGGCACTACCTGGGCTAATATTAATGGAGCAACAGCAGCAAGCTATACATCTGGCGCAATTACAGCCACTACTTACTATAAAGCTATTGTAACCAGCGGTAGCTGCAACAGTGCCTCATCTGGCATTATAACTATAAACATATCTCCAGTAGCCGTGGCCGGCAGAGCATCTGCAAACCAGTCTTTATGTCCTAATACAGCTACAACTGTAAATATTGCACAATATACAGGAAGTATACAGTGGCAACAATCGGTTAACCAAACTACCTGGACTAATGTAAATGGTGGTAATGGCGCAACCAGTGCAGTATATGTTACACCTGCCCTAACGGCAACAACATATTACAGGGCTGTTGTAAGCAGTAGTACTTGCAGCACAGCTACATCTGCCACTATAACTATTAATATTAATGATTTTATTACCTGGACAGGAGCTGTTAGCACTGCATGGAACAACAACGAAAACTGGGGCTGCAGCATACTGCCTACTTTAAATACTGCAGTAGTAATATCTGCAGGAGCTACACACCAGCCTACAGTGTCTGGTATAGTGGGCCTTGCAAAAAGCCTTACTTTAGAGAATGGCGCACATCTTACTGTTCTTACAGGCGGTACACTAAAAGTTGCCAATGCAGTAACTGTTGCTAACGGTGCAAACATGATAGTAGAAGATAACGGTGCACTTATACAGGTTAATGATATAGCAAATAGCGGAACTATAGATGTAAAGAAAAACAGTAACCCTTTATTCAAGCTGGATTATACAATGTGGTCTTCTCCGGTAAGCGGACAAAACTTACAGGCATTTTCTCCACAAACTCTATCTACCCGTTTTTACGAATATAAATGTAACTTTAATACTTCTACACAAACATATACAGAGAATTATACTACTGTAGATCCATCAGTAACTTCTTTTGAAACTGGAAAAGGATACCTTATACGTATGCCTGATGTTGATAACACAACAGGATATAATGCTGGTGCAGCAACTATAACACTTCCTGGCACCTTTACAGGTGTACCTAATAATGGTACTGTAAACAGGGTAGCTTCTGTAAACGGAAGGCGTTTTACTGCGGTAGGTAACCCTTACCCTTCTCCCATAAGCCTTACCGATTTTTATTTGCAAAACTCAGGTATAATAGATGGTAACTCGGCATTATACTTTTGGAGAAAAAAGAACAATCACAGGATGTCATCTTACGTTACTATAACAATGGCTTCTTACACAGCTAATGTATCAGGACGTGGTGGTTCAGACCAGGCTTCTTTTTACACCGGCGATAGCAGAGACTGGCTTATAGCACAGGGACAGGGCTTTATTGTAAAAGCACAAAGAAACCCTTCTGTTGCAAATGTTACATTTAACAATAGCATGAGAAGAGCTGTACCCACTACAGGAAGACAGGCATTTTTTAGGGAGGGACAATCTACTACATCACGCCTTTGGTTAAACCTTACCGGTAGCGAAACTGCATTTAGCCAGGCTGCTGTAGCTTATATGGATGGCTTAACTACAGGCCTTGATTATGGTTATGATGGCGAGCAACTTGCAGGAGAAGATGAAATAGCATTGTATACCATTGCAGATGATACTGATCTTGCAATACAGGCAAGGCCGGCTTTTACACCTAACGATGTTGTAGCAGTAGGTTATGTAGCTAATGCAAGTGGAGATTACACATTAAGCCTGGACCATGCAGAGGGTGTTTTTACAACAGGACAGGAAATTTACATTAAAGATAATGTAAGTAATACAACACAAAACATTACTGATGGCGCTTATGTTTTTGCATCGGAAGCCGGTACATTTAACAACAGGTTTGAGTTAGTATATACAAATGATGCTTTAGGAACCACTACTCCTCTTATTACAAGTAAAGAAGTTATTGTTTACAAAGAAGGATCTGTTATAAATATATCTGCCGGTACTACCGAAATTACAGACGTAACAATTTATGATGTGAGAGGCAGAAAACTGATTAATAAAGACAATATAAAAGCTGCGCAAACTGTAATTAGCGGACTGCAGGCTGCACAGGAAGTACTTATAGTAGAGATTAATACCGTAAAAGGTAAAATAAGCAAAAAGATAGTTTTTTAATTTTTGATAGTAGTTATTATTTATCCCTCGCTGTAGTACTACAGCGGGGGATTTTTGTTTAAGATGTACTTTTAAAAAATTTATTGCTACTTTTATTTCCATTTCCAAAAAAATCCAATCTATAATTATGTGTAAAAAATTTATTCTCACGTTAGTCCTGCTACAGGCCGTTACATTATTTGCCCAGCAAAATTTACTCGTTAATGTGTATAGCCGTCCTATACAAAGCCTTAATGGCAAATGGAATTACATTGTAGATCCTTATGAAAACGGCTATTATAATTACCGCTATGAGCCGTTTGATAAACAGGAAAAACCACCCAAAGGTGCATTTTTTATGAACGCCAAACAGGAAGATAAAACAGAGCTTTTAGAGTATAATTTTGATAAATCGCCCACGCTGAATGTACCCGGCGACTGGAATACCCAGACCGACAGCCTCTTTTTTTATGAAGGTACAGTGTGGTATAAAAAGTCTTTTAACTACATAAGCAAAAAGGAAGGCAACAGGGCATTTTTATATTTTGGCGCCGTAAATTACCATGCCGATGTTTACCTAAACGGCAAAAAGCTGGGCACACATACCGGCGGCTTTACTCCTTTTAATTTTGAAGTTACGGGCAAGCTTAAAGCCAAAGATAATTTTGTAGTGGTTAAGGTAGATAATAAACGCTGCAAAGAGTGTGTACCAACACTTAATACCGACTGGTTTAATTATGGTGGTATAACCCGCGATGTACAACTGGTAGAAGTTGCCGCCACTTTTATACGCGAATACGAAATTCAGCTAAACCCTAAAAACAATAAACAGCTTAACGGTTTTATAAAACTTGATGGGCAGGATGCCGCCAATAAAAAAATCACGTTAACCATTCCTGAGCTTAAAGTAAACAAACAAATTACTACAGGTAGCGATGGTACTGCCCTAATAACTATTGATGTTAAGAATATAAAGTATTGGTCGCCAGAAAATCCGCATCTCTATACAGTATCAATTACTGCAGGAGATGATATTTTGAATGATAAAATTGGTTTCAGGACTATTACAACCAAAGGGCATAACATTGTACTTAATGGCAAAAATGTATTTTTAAGGGGAATTTGTATACATGAAGAAAGTCCTGATAATGGCAAACGCGTAAACACTATAGAAGATGCCCGTACGCTGCTTACCTGGGCTAAAGATCTTGGCTGTAACTATGTAAGGCTTGCCCATTACCCACATAACGAACACATGGTTAGGCTGGCCGATGAAATGGGCATCCTTGTTTGGGAAGAAATACCTGTATACTGGACTATAGACTGGAAAAATACAGAGACGTATGCTAATGCCGAAAATCAACTAACAGAGGTTATAACACGCGACAGGAACAGGGCTTCGGTAATTATATGGTCTATGGCTAATGAAACACCATCGTTACCGGAGCGTAATGTTTTTTTAGGTAAACTGGCCAGGCATTCCCGTAGCATGGATCCTACCCGCCTTATAAGTGCTGCTATGGAACAAAGCAACTACGAGGGCAACCCTCTTGTAAAAACAATAGATGACCCTTTTGCCGATGTAGTAGACGTACTAAGCTTTAACCAGTACATAGGCTGGTATGATGGCCTGCCCGAAAAATGTAACGAAGTAACCTGGAAAATAACACAGGATAAACCTGTAATGATATCTGAATTTGGCGCCGATGCAAAAGCCGGCTACCATGCCGATAAGCTAACCCGTTTTAGCGAAGAATACCAGGAAGACCTTTATGTGCAAACGCTTAAAATGCTGAGTAAAATAGAGCAACTGCAGGGTTTATCGCCGTGGATATTAAAAGATTTCCGTTCGCCACGCAGGCAGTTACCAGGGTTGCAGGACGGCTGGAACCGCAAAGGTCTTTACAGCGACAAAGGCGAAAAGAAAAAGGCCTTTTATATACTTAAAGCTTTTTATGATGCCAAGACAAAACAGTAAAAACAACAAGAGCCACGCAAAACGTGGCTCTTTAAATATATTTAAAAGAGTAAAAATTTAATCTATTCTTGTAATTTTTGCACCCAGGGCTATTAACCTTTCGTCTATACGCTCATAACCACGGTCTATCTGGTCGCTGTTTTGTATAGTACTTACACCCTTTGCAGATAATGCCGCAATTAGTAACGATATACCCGCCCTGATATCCGGAGATGACATTAGGATACCTTTTAGTTTCGATTTAAAATCAAGACCTATAACAGTAGCCCTGTGTGGGTCGCAAAGAATGATCTTGGCACCCATATCTATAAGCCTGTCTACAAAGAACAAACGGCTTTCAAACATTTTTTGGTGTATAAGCACCTCTCCCCTTGCCTGTGTAGCCACAGTTAAAACGATACTTAAAAGGTCTGGCGTAAAGCCCGGCCATGGCGCATCGGCCACAGTAAGGATAGAGCCATCTATGTAGTTCTGAATTTCATAACCATCTGTATGAGCAGGGATATAAATATCGTCTCCCTTTCGCTCTAAAGTTATACCCAGCTTACGGAAAACATTAGGTATTACACCCAGGTTATCCCAGCTAACATCTTTTATTGTAATTTCGCTACGGGTCATTGCAGCAAGGCCTATCCAGCTGCCTATCTCTATCATATCGGGCAGTATGCGGTGTTCGCAACCTCCTAAAGTGTCTACTCCTTCAATTTCTAAAAGGTTAGACCCTATTCCTGTAATCTTTGCCCCCATGCTGTTAAGCATTTTGCAAAGCTGTTGCAGGTAAGGTTCGCAGGCAGCATTATATATAGTAGTTTTGCCCTGTGCTAATACAGCAGCCATAACAATATTTGCCGTACCGGTTACAGATGCTTCATCAAGCAGCATGTACGTACCCTGAAGCCTTTCTGCCTCTACGCCATAAAAATGATCTTCTTCGTTATAACGAAATTTAGCGCCCAGGTTTATAAAGCCTTCAAAGTGGGTGTCTAACCTTCTTCGGCCTATTTTGTCGCCACCCGGCTTAGGTATATACCCCTTACCAAAACGGGCTAATAATGGGCCTACGATCATTATTGAGCCTCTTAAAGACGAACCTTCTTTTTTAAATTCTTCGCTCTCAAGGTAAGAAAGGTTTACCTCATCTGCCTGAAAAGTGTATGACCCATGTTCTAACTTTTGAATTTTAACACCCAGGTTACCCAGTAACGCTATAAGCTTGTTAACATCAATAATATCGGGTATGTTTGTAATGGTTACTTTCTCGGGGGTAAGCAGTACAGTATTTAGCACCTGTAAAGCTTCGTTTTTTGCGCCTTGCGGCTTTATTTCGCCCTTAAGAGGGGCACCTCCTTCAATTCTAAATGTTCCCATACAGCGGTAAAAATATTATTATTTGCGGTTGTTATTACTTTGATTATTAGATCGTATGTTATTGCCCATACGTTGCATTTTTTGCCTTGGGTTAATGGTAAACTGTGTTTTATTACTCAGTTTTTTATTAACCTTAATAAGATCCATAGAGGTAGACAGTTCCTCATCTGCGGCAAGCAGGTTGATTTTACCACCACTAAGTTCTAACAGATGTTCAAAAATAACATCATCTTTCACGGTGTCTTTGTTCCAGCTCAGGTAACTTTTTTTCATGTGGTTTGCAATCACAATAATAAGGGCATTTTTCATTTCGCCGTCTTCCCAGCTGTTAGCAACATCTATCATGTTCTTAATATTATTGCCATAAAAACGGTACTTAGGAAAATTTTGAGGATATCCTAACGGTCCCGGCTTAACATTAAGCACTTCACGCGACGGTGTAGGGTACGGCGAATCAACATCCAGTTTAAAATCAGACATTATAAATATCTGGTCCCATAACTTGTGCTGAAAATCGGGCACATCGCGAAGGTGCGGGTTAAGACCACCCATTACACCTATTATATATTTAGCAGCTTTATTGCGCTCATTCCTGTCTTCCAGTGCTACGGCCTGCTCAATAAGTTTTTGCAGGTGGCGGCCATATTCAGGAATAATAAGATGTGGCCTTTCGGCATTATATTCAAGAAAATTAACCGCTTCTTCGGGGGTATATCTCATAGTATGTAGTATTGGGGTAATTATAAAGATATAATACCTTCTATAGATGACATCTGTAAGTATTTATCTATTACAGCCTGTGCATTATCCATACGCACGTTTATAGAAACGCTGGTGTATTTACCTGTTTTAGAAGCACGTGTATCTATAACGGCTCCCATATCATTAAAGGCATCTTCTATCTCTATAACCTTGTTACCATCTGTGGGTACAATAAATTTAAACAAATATTCTGATGGCCATTCTGTAGACCCTGCCAGTTCTTCTTTAAGCCTGGCGTAAAACTCTTCGCTCTTGTTATCCATTCGTCATTAAAATAAAAGCAAATATACGTTATCCCGCACTAACTTTATTAAAAAATAGTAAGACGGGTTTATTTTAGGAAAAATAAAAAAAATTAAATTACAAAAACAACTTTTCAATAAACAACATCTAAATCTTTAAGGTTAAGGCTATAGTGTTTATTATTTTAAATAATTATTATTTAAAATATTACAACTAACTCATTATATAAAAAACGGTAGCTATTGCTGCGATTATTACTATATAAAAGCTATAATTAATAACCTTGCTTAAAACTTTACGGTTGCGAAAAAGCCTCAATACAATGAATACAGATGTACCCATTATAAAATTAAGACAAATCCAGACAGGGTAAACCTTAGATAATTGTGGGTTGCCGTGGGCAAAAGTATGATTTAATGCCATACTGAGCAGCACACTAAATACAGTAAACCATATAAAATATAGCCCTACTAATACGTGGTAAGCAACATGCTTAAAGTCGTAATTTTTCATCTTTTTATCAAAATCGAGGTAAAACAGGATATCCGTTAAATTTTTTTTCAAAAATAAATCAAAAATTACACCAACATTAATTATATTCATTATTTAAATAAACCCAAACTTACAGCATGCATCAAAACTTTTGCCCGTATAAATTTTATGGGCATTAAAATGTTAAATCACCAATAATTATTCGGTTATTTTTTTTAGTTATTGATTTTAAACATTGAACCACACATCAAATACCGTACAGTAGTAGTATTTAATATAAAACTGTTTTGTAATTAATATTTGCATTAACCTCATCCTCAGCAGTATTTTTTATCAACATTACGAAATAAATATTATATTGTATGTAAAACATTAACAAAAAATTATTTACTTTTATACCATAAATTTTTTGGCCCCCCGAAGAATTTTACCGTGTACCCCCTTTAAAAAACTAATTTTACTATTTGCAACATGAAGCTAAAAGAACTTAAAGTTTGGCTGAACAAACTGACCGATGAAGAACTTGAAAAAGAACTTTTGTACAACTCTATGGACTATGGCATTTCTGGCCATGTGAGTGAGATAAACCGTACAGATGACAATCTTTATTATGTGGGCGACGAGCCGGTATTATTACACACCAGCGAAGACCTGCGCAAACGCGGCTTTACCGAAAAACAAATTGCAGGACTTGACGTTGAAATTCCTGAAGGCTGCTATTATATAGAGCTTAGTAACGAATATAGTATACTGGAGCGGTTTTTACACGAAAGGTAAATAGTTACAGGCTTTTACATTGCGGCACTCTTAACACAACGTTAGGCAGTACAAATGGTTTTATTTGGTACATTAGCTTTTACCAATAAAACAAGCTTACAATGATAAAAAACATTCTTACTATTACGCTTAACCCTACTGTAGATAAAAGTTGTGCTGTAGAAAACATAAAGCCTGAAAAAAAACTGCGCTGTACTGCGCCAAAATATGAACCCGGAGGCGGTGGGATAAATGTATCCCGCGGCCTTTCGCGGCTCGAAATAAAATCTACTGCCTTATTTTTATCGGGTGGGCGCACCGGAGAATTACTGGAGCAGCTTCTTGATGGTGAAGGTGTAGCTACAAGCGCGGTATGCGTTGCCGCAGAAACCCGTGAAAACTTTATTGTTGTAGATAAATCGCACAACGAGCAATACCGCTTTGGTATGCCGGGCGACCCAATATCTAAAGAGGAAATTGCCATCCTGACAGATAAAATAAACAGCTTTTCCCCTTTTCCCGAAATTGTTATTATAAGCGGCAGCCTGCCCGAAGGTATTGATGCTGCCTACATGCGTATGCTTGTTAAAGACCTTAAAGCAAAAGGAGCGAAAGTTATTGCAGATACATCTGGCGAGGCGTTAACAGAGGTACTTAAAGAGGGGGTGTTCCTGCTTAAACCCAATTTAGGCGAACTTAGCATGCTTACCGGCCGTGAAGAACTGGATAATGAAAGTGCCGACGAAGCCGCTAAACAACTTATTGATGAAGGCAAGGCCGAAATTGTAGTGGTATCACTGGGGCCGCAGGGTGCTTATCTGGTAAGTAAAGACGAGTGTTTACACGTACCTGCCCCATCGGTTAAAAAACTGAGTACTGTAGGCGCAGGAGACAGTATGGTGGCTGGTATGGTCTCTGTATTGGCTAATGGCGGTTCGCACCTGCAAATGGTGCGTATGGGTGTTGCATGCGGATCTGCAGCGACAATGAGCACCGGGACAGGGTTATTTACTAAAGAGAATGCCGAAAGGCTGTATAAGTGGCTTTCAAGGCAATAGACAATAGACAATAGGCAATAGGCAATAGGCAATAGGCAAAATTAGAAAATAATAACTACTCACATAAAACAACAATTATATGAATTACCAAAATGCTAAAGATGCTTTTGATGAGCTTAAAAATTTTGAGGGAAAAGCGACCTTTAAAGGTGAAGATACAGTAATAGAGTATTTTGTTTTATTACCCAAGCAGGATATTGAGGATTTAAGTTTGAAACCTTTTTTAGAACAATATACTGCAAGCGGTAGTTTTGAGATTGAAGGTAGTCATAATGAACCCTACACTATTATAGCAATAAATACACAGGAAATGAAGTATAATAATGATACCGATTATTTCCTTACCATGCTGGTAAATTAGATTGTTGATTTTTTTAAGTTCATACATAAATAAAATATAAAGAGCCTTTAGTACTATCTAAGGGCTCTTCTTATATATTGTGATTTTTAATTTTTCTTTTGCTTAAAATCGGGTTGGCCGCATTGCCACATTACAAAGGCGTACTGGTCGGCAAAATTGGCAAAGGTCACCTCTTTATCTTCGGTAAAGTGGCCGTTGTCATAATTTACTTTTAATAATACCGGCCTGCCTGACGATGTTGCATTTTGCATAGCTGCTGCAAATTTACCCGGCTGCCATGCCACCACACGCGAATCGTTCCAACCGGCAACACACATTACCGCAGGATATTTAACGCCCTCTTTAACGTGGTGCATACCGTCCATCTCATAAAGGGCTTTACATTCGGTTTCATCCTTAACCGTGCCAAACTCCGGGATATTTACAGGCCCATTAGACGAAAATTCCCCGCGCATGGTATTGGCACAACCTACATTACAAATAATTGCAGCAAACAGGTCCGGACGCTCTGTAATGGCTCTCGAAATTAGAATACCGCCCGCACTGGTACCGGTTCCACCAAGTTTGGCCGGTGTAGTGTAACCGTTTGCCACAAGATAATCGCCGCAGCTTATAAAGTCTTTCCATGTGTTAGGCTTAGTGGTTTTATAACCTGCCTTATACCACTCCTCGCCTTTTTCGCTGCCACCACGCACATGTGGTATGGCCACTACCACCCCTTTTACTGCCAGGGAGTTTTCCCTCACACTAAACCTTGGTGTCATGCTCGAGCCATAAGCACCATAGCTATCCATAAAACAAACATTAGAGCCATCTTTTTTAAGGCCCTCCTTGTAAATAATAGTAAGCGGAATCATGACACCATCGTGGCCTTTAACTTCTACCTCTTCTACAATAAGGCTTTTATATTCGTCAGGATATACAGATGGTTTATTGAGGCTGCTTGCACTAAAAGCATCTTTTTTAGCATCATACATAAATTCTGTATAAGGTTTATTCCAAGATGTTATATCAATAAAATATTCATTGGTTTTCTTGTTCATGCAGTAAATAAAAACATCGCCATTAAAAGGCAGCTTTACCTCTGTAGTTGTTTTATCTTTCTTATTGTATTTATAAATGTGGCCATTAATGCCATCGCTGTAGTTAATCAAAATAAAATCCTTACAGGTAGCGAATGATTCGAGAGTAAAACCCTTTTTTTCGGGCCCTATTATTTCAGCCTTGTTCCAGTCGGGATTTTTAAGGTCAACCGCTACAAGCTTATAATTTTTAGCCCCCTTATAAGTAATACCATAAGCTTTGCCATCAATAACCTCAAAGCTACGTACTACCTGGTCATCTATACCTACAAGTTTTTTCCATTGTATTTTACCCGAATTAAACTGCGAAATAGGTGCGTAATACATCTTCATTTCGTTTTGCACGGTAGCCTCGGCAGCAAAAACATAATTTGGCTCATCTTTGCTAACCAAAATAAAAGGATAAGACCGTGCATCAATTTTTAGGTCAGGGTATCTTTCATTGCTAAAAAAATCAATGTCTGCTTTAACATCGGTACCCAGTCTATGCAGTTTCATTTTTGGGTTTAACCTTCCTGCAGGATCCCTGTTATCGGCTGATTTTATCCACATATAAGTAAATGCATTATTATCAAATGTAAAACCTCCGGCGCCTGCCGTGCCTGTAATAACATCGGGCAGGAATTTCTTAGTATCTACATCTATTACCTGAATAGTAGATATTTCAGCACCTTGTTCACTATAAGCAATAATTAATTTTTTTCCGTCATAGCTGGGTGTAATTTGCTCTACAGATAATGTCTTGCCCGGAATAAACGTTAATGGGTCGAACAGCAATACTTCCTTACCCTGCATACCCTGCCTGTAATATATTTTACTTACCTTTTCTCCAGGCATTCTTTTTTGTAAAAATACCCTACCATTCTCTTCAAGTGGTGGCCTGTATGCAGCAGGCTGTAGCTTATCGAGTTTTTTCCATTCGGCAATAAGTTCATCGCGCCCGGTAATGGTATTCATAGTACTATTAGTAAGCGCTGCCTGTTGCTTAAACCACGTTTCAACAGCAGGGTCTTTAAGATCTTCGAGCCAGCGGTAGGGATCCTTATAGTCTACACCAAAATAGGTATCTGTAACTTCTTTAATTTTAGTGGGCGGATAACTTAGCTGAGCCTGTAAAGTTATACTCATGCAGCAAAAAACGAAAATGGTAATTACTTTTTTCATATGCCGGTTATTAAATTAGTAAAAAAATGTTTGTTTAAAGGCAGAGAATATTTAAATGAAACTGTAATAATCTAAAAACACATTATCTTTTGATTACCAGACACTAACAAATATACTTAAAATTTTAACACTCATAGATTTTGGAAACCAATTTATTAACATTCAACACATTAGTGGTAAAATAGATTTTTACAGTTCGAAAAAATTAAGCGCTATGCCATAGCTATATATTTAGCAGAATATAGCATACCTTTATATCTAAAAATTGCAGCCTCATAATAATTATCTGCATCCGCTTCAATCGTAATAGTTAAGGGATTGTTACCAAATTCATTAACTAAATTTAATATTTTATTGGCATAGCGTTATTAATGTTTAAGAGATTAATAGAGCACCTTTGTAAAACATAACTACCTAAAACATCGCACCATGAAAACGAACATTGACTTAGCTACAATCAAAAATTTTATACTTACAAATGCACTATCAGAAAATGTAATGCTCATGTTGCACCCATCAAATTTTAATAAGCTTGTAAAACAGGGTACTAAAAGAGCTAAGGCACTTTGCATATCTGGCATTAATATTATTGCCGACGATAACAACGAAGTTAGGGAAGGCGAAATAGATGTGCTTGAAATTAAATTTAATTAAGCAACATATTACAACATATATTACAAAAGGCATAAGCTATCCTGCTTATGCCTTTTATATTTTGTAAAGCACTATGGCCTGACTATATACAAGACTATTTTCTCTCTATATCTCTCAGGTTTTCCATTTTTTTAAGTTCAAGGAAACCTTTAATGCCTTCAAAATGTTCTTTAACACGTTTGTTGCCAAATTCAAATACTTTTGTTACAAGCCCATCAAGGAAATCTCTGTCGTGAGATACTAATATCAATGTACCGTCAAATGCATTAAGAGCATCCTTAATAATATCCTTGGTTTTCATGTCAAGGTGGTTGGTAGGCTCATCCAGGATAAGCAGGTTAACCGGCTCGAGAAGTAATTTTATCATTGCAAGGCGGGTTTTTTCTCCACCTGAAAGTACTTTTACTTTTTTAGTAGTATCATCTCCGCTAAACATAAATGCGCCCAGTATTGTTTTTATCTGCGTACGTATATCACCCTCGGCAATACGATCTATGGTTTCAAAAACAGTAAGGTTCTCATCGAGCATTGCCGCCTGGTTTTGTGCAAAATATCCTATCTGGATATTATGACCAAGTTCTAATTTTCCGCCATCGTAGCCTATTTCATTCATAATAGCCTTAACCATGGTAGATTTACCCTCGCCATTCCTGCCCACAAATGCCAGCTTTTGCCCACGTTCTATAACCATAGATGCGTTATTGAAAACCACATGGTCGCCATATTTTTTTGTGAGCTCGTTTACTACTACAGGATATTGCCCTGAACGCACAGACGAGGGAAATTTAAGTTTTAATGCCGATGTATCTACCTCATCCACCTCAACGAGAACCAGTTTTTCGAGCATTCTCACGCGAGACTGCACTTGCTCAGTCTTAGAAAAAGTACCTCTAAAGCGTTCAATAAACGCATTGTTTTCTGCAATCATTTTTTGTTGCTCGTCATACGCCTTTTGTTGGTGTACGCGTCGGTCCTTACGCAATTCTAAATAGTGCGAATATTTAGCCTTATAATCATATATGCGGCCCATAGTAACCTCTATGGTACGGGTTGTAATATTATCTACAAAAGCCCGGTCGTGGCTAATTACCATTACGGCTTTTGCACTGTTTACAAGAAAATCCTCAAGCCACTGTATACTTTCAATGTCCATGTGGTTAGTAGGCTCATCCAGTAGTATAAGGTCGGGTTTTTGTAAAAGTATTTTAGCAAGTTCGATACGCATACGCCATCCCCCGCTAAACTCAGATGTTTGCCTTGTAAAATCTTCACGTGCAAACCCAATACCTGTAAGCACCTTTTCTACCTCTGCTTCATAATTAATTTCTTCTATAGAATAAAATTTCTCACTAAGCTCAGATACCTTTTCTATGATCTTGTAATACTCATCCGATTCATAATCCGTACGTACCGTTAACTCTTCGTTAAGTGCATCTATTTCAGCCTTCATTTTAAAGATGCCTGCAAACGCCTTAGATGTTTCTTCAAAAACGGTGGCGTTATCATGCGTAAGTAAATGCTGCGGCAAGTAGGCTATAACAGTACCCTTAGGTGCAGATATGTTACCCGATGACGGTTTATTCTCCCCAGCTATAATTTTTAGCAGGGTCGATTTTCCGGCACCATTTTTACCCATAAGGGCTATTTTATCAGTCTCATTTATAGAGAACGAAACATCACTAAAAAGTGTGGTACCGCCAAACTGTACCGAAATAGAATCTACTGTAATCATCAGGGATATTTTTTAAAGCCGCAAAGATAGATAATTAGCTAAGGCAGGGAAACAGAATTTTATTATATTTGAGATATCAATAATCTATTGCTGTAATGGACAAAACGCAAATTAAATACGGATTTTTCTGGGGCGCATTCATGTATATTGCTATGGTAATTATCTGGCCTTATATTGATGGTAATTGCGTTAGTCTTAAAAAGGCGTTAATAGGGATCCCAATATGGTTTGGTTGTGGCTTTATACAGGCATATATCATTAAAAGGTCTAAACCTGATAATCATACAGACAAATAACAAAGAGTACAAATTAAAGATTTATTATTTACGAATCTCAAAAAATTTCATTATTTTAGATACGGTATTATCTTTTTTGCACTGCAAATTTATAATGCCACTATCTTGTATTTAACCTAAATTTTTAAGTTATGAAAAAGTGGGTTCGCTCCGGCCTTGTATGGGCTGGTATACTATACATAATCACCATGGGATTTTTCCCCCTGATAGATCACGAAGGTTTTAACCTCGAAAAGTTATTGCTTGGTTTACCACTATGGGCAATGGTAGGATTAATTATAGGGTATCTTTTTGAGAAAAAGCCTAAAAAGAGAAAAGTTTTAAAGCCTTGATAAACTTTTTAATACTGTTTACTCAAATACAGCTGCAACATCAAAACTAAGTTCGGGAAACAATGGACTCTGTATAACATCATCTGTAGTAAGTGGCCGTTGCCCTATTAGCTTGTCATTATGAAGATAGTAAACAAATATGGCTTTTTCGGTAGGTTCCACTATCCAGTATTCTTTAACACCTGCTTCTTCATAGAGGCTAAACTTAATGCCCATTTCTTTTTTAGAATTCCCGGGAGACAGTATTTCTATAACAAGGTCCGGGGCACCATTGCATCCTCTTTCATCCAGTTTTTCTTCATCGCAAATAATGCAAAGATCTGGTTGAACAACGGTGAAAATATCATTATCAGGAGTGCTTAATTTTTTATTGAGTAACCTCACATCAAATGGTGATAGATACAGTTGGCATTTACCTTTAATGAAATATGCAGAAAGGGCAAGATAAAGTTTACCCACAAGTAATTGATGGGTACGGCTGGGAGCCGGACTCATTTTAAAAATTTTTCCTTTAAGCAATTCCAGTCTGTCCTGAAACTTCCAGGTAAGATAATCAGCATAAGAATATACCTTATCTAAATCAAGTTGCTCAATACTGGTTATAGGTGCCATAAGAAAAACGTTTATGTAAAAATAGTATTTTTAAACAAATATCTACTTAAAAAGTAATCCCTCTTCCTGCATTATCTGCACGGCTTCTTGTGTTTCGCTATTTCCGTTAGATAATGATCCCGGAAGCATGATTAACCGTTTTTTTATTTTGCTATTTTCATCTTCAAAGTAAATTTCAAAATAAGAGCGTGTTATTCCCGGTTGAGCATTTTTAAACGAAACCGACTTTATTTTGCTTCTTTCTATAACTGAAGCAGAAGAGTTATTAATGCTCGTAGCAATAGCATAAATATTTAATACAACTACTAAAAAATATAAGGCAGCCCATACTGTTTCGCCTTTACTAAACATAGTAAAAGCTTTATAGGCAAAATAAATAGTAAGGAGGCCATATATTATTAACGTCCTGCCAATAGAATTAGTCTTACCCGATACCACATTAGCCGCACTGCCGGCAATACCGTCGCGGGTTAGCACTATTTTATCCTGCAGTATATGACAGAAACCTGTCTTGGTACGGAAAATTTTTTCTTCCATTGCAATAATTATTCACCCATTTTAAAAGCTTCTATAATAGGCTCTGCTTTTGCCATGTTATATTCTTCGACAAAAACCTCTACAGCCTGGCCTGATTGGCCAAAACCTGATGTCCGTGCTGCCTGTATATTGTTTTTTACTACAACGCCTATACCTGCTGCTTCTATACGCGTTTGTAAAGCCATTGCTAAAATTTCGCTTCCTGAAAATATTTTCTTTAAACCCATGATCTTTTTTTTAGTTATTCTGTTACGTTAGTTTCTGTCTCATCATCTTCATCTTCTTCCTCCTCATCCTCTTCGTCGTCAAACTCAAAAAAAGTGGGTTCTATCATTATTTTATCGGCAAGTGCCTCCACCCTGTCAGACGATGTGTGTGTATAAAAAAGCCTTTGCGTTTTTGGTATGCCGTCGCTCATACGCATAATGCGCACATCATGGCGCAGCTTCAATATCTCGTAAGCATCGTCAAGGATAAACATTTTAAGCTGGTTAACATCAAACCCGGCAGATGCAAACATATCGCTTAGCCTTTGCGGTGTACCTACAAGCACATCTATACCAAGGGATATCTGGTTTTTATCGTAGTCAAGGTCGCCTTTTTCGTGAACGCCATACAGCCTTAGGTCGGTATTGCGGCCAAACAGTTTAAACTGCTCCATCATTTCCAGCACCTTTTCTTTAGTCTGCACAATTATAAGAGCGCGGGGCGATTCTTCAAACTCTTTTTCAAGCTTTTGTATTACATTAATTACAATAGCAGTACTTTTACCTTGGGTTTCATCGGCAATAAGTACACAATCGGCACCACTTTTTATAGTACCAAAGGTTGCTTTTTGTAATTCTGTAGGTTGGGTAAAGCCCGCATCTTCAAGCGCTTCAGACAGGCCCGGATTTATTTTTTTCAGAAACATAGTTTAAATTTTTACCACGAATTACACTAATTACCGCAAATTTAATAGTCTAAAACTAAAATAATTGGTGGAATTTGTGCAATTCGTGGCAAAGATACTATTTACTGGCGAACAACCTTACATCGGTTTCTGATATTTCGCTGCTACCAAGTATTATGAGGCGCTCTACAACATTGCGCAATTCGCGAATGTTACCCGTCCAGTCATATTCCTGTAATAATTTTATGGCATCGCCTGAAAAGCTTTTTTGGGCAGTGCCCTGTTCTATAGCTATTTTTTCGGCAAAATATTCAATAAGCAATGGTATATCGTCCCTCCTGTCATTAAGCGCCGGTACTTTTACAAGTATTACCGCAAGGCGGTGGTACAAATCTTCGCGAAAACGCCCTTCAGCAATTTCTGTTTTAAGGTCTTTATTGGTTGCCGCAATAACGCGTACATCTACCCGAATATCTTTCTCGGCACCTACACGCTGAATCATGTTTTCCTGAAGCGCACGTAATACTTTGGCCTGCGCCGACATGCTCATATCACCTATTTCGTCAAGAAAAATGGTACCTTTATCGGCAGCTTCAAATTTACCCGCACGGTCTTTTACCGCACTTGTAAAAGCGCCTTTTACATGCCCAAAAAGTTCGCTCTCTATAAGTTCTGATGGGATTGCTGCGCAGTTAACCTCTATGAACGGCTGCGGGGCGCGCTCGCTTTTTTCATGCAGCCAGTGCGCTACAAGTTCTTTACCGGTACCGTTAGGCCCCGTTATAAGAACGCGCGCATCTGTAGGGGCTACCTTTTCTATAATTTGTTTTATATGGTTTATAGGCTCGCTATTGCCCACCATTTCGTAGCTTTTGCTTACTTTCTTTTTCAGCATTTTGTTTTCAACCACGAGCACTTTACGGTCTAACGCATTGCGCACCGTGTTAAGCAGGCGGTTTAGATCGGGCGGTTTAGAGATGTAATCAAAAGCACCAAGGCGCATGGTATTAATGGCTGTTTCCAAGTCGCCGTGGCCGGATATCATTACAAAAGGTATTTCGGGCTTAAACTTTTTAACAGCTTCCAGCACCTCAACACCATCCATTTTAGGCATTTTTATATCGCATAATACAAGGTCATAATCATCGGCTTTTATTTTCTCAAGCCCCTGCAGGCCATCTTCAGCCTCGTCTACCGTATACGTATCATTTTCTTCCCTAAGTATTTTACCCAGCACACGGCGTATGGCAGACTCGTCTTCTATAATTAATATTTTGGGCATCTTTTTAGATTGTAAGATTATTGGATTGTGAGATTGCCTGATGCAAAACAGACAGCCCGATTTAAAAGTAACAAATAGTGCGAAGCATAGCAAATAATCTAAAAAAGTTTTAACTATTTACGCTGCTTCGCACATTTTAAATTCCCCCCTTCCGGGGTTAGGGGATTAATATTTAAGCCATTTATAAATTTCCTTGTACGTAGGTTTCTTGCCGTACATTAAAATACCTATGCGGTAAATTTTTGCTGCAAACCATACCACGCCAAAAAAGGTTGCAAACAATATAGCCATAGAAAGCGCTATTTGCCAAAGCGGTACGCCAAAAGGCAGGCGCATCATCATTACTATGGGCGACGTAAGCGGTATCATAGAGAAAACTGTTGCCACGGTGCCGTGAGGGTCGTTCATTACGGTAAAGAAGCCTACATATACCCCAAGCATAAGCGGAAGGATTATAGGCAAAAGAAATTGCTGAGAATCTGTCTCGCTGTCTACAGCTGCACCAATTGAGGCGTAGATAGAACTGTATAAAAAGAACCCGCCTATAAAAAATATTAAGAATGAAATTAGCATAGTAGCCCACGGTAGCGTAAGTACTTCTGTAAGGTATACCTGCATTTCTTCTGTTTTGCTTGTGCCTGCGGCTATCATATCCGGCGATACTGCCGATGCTGCACCCATTTTTAAGCCAAAAAAGCCCATAGCGATTGTAAGCAGTATGCCACCCAGAACGGCCCAGATTAAAAACTGCAGTATACCTGCAAGTGAAGTTCCTATTATTTTACCCATCATAAGCTTAAACGGCTTAACCGATGATATGATGATTTCTATAATACGGTTGGTTTTTTCCTCAATAACGCTTCGCATTACCATATTGCCATAAATAATAATAAACATCATGATAAGGTAGCCAAAGCCGAAGCCTATAAACACTTTTAAATAGTTAAACCACTTAAAGCTTTTCTCTCCGGAGAATTTACTGAGCTTTACCTCGGCTTTTGTTTTAGCGGCATCAATAGCTTTGTAATCTATATTAGCTTTTACAAGGTTTTGCTTGGTAAGGTTATCATTAACTACATCCTCTATTTTATTGACCAACTCCATAGATGGACTATCGTTAGAGATGTACTCCACTCTATTAACCAGCTCTTTCGAATCGGCTACTTTTGGCACAAAAATTAAGCCTTCATATTTTTCGGCAGCTTCTTTTTTTGCTTTGTCTAACGGTAGTTTAGACAAATCTGTATAAACTGTTTCTTTATCCGGTTTAAAATCTTTTGTAAATACTCCGGCAGGGTCGTATAGTGCTATTTTCTCTGCTTCGTCGCCACTAATGTTAGCCAGGTAGCCCACTAAAGCTGCCATGGCAACAAAAAGTAAAGGGCTAAGAAACGTCATTACAATAAACGACTTGTTACGCACCTTAGCGTTAAATTCTCTTTTTATAATTAAGGACAGACTCATTATTTCTTCTTGCTTACGGTTTCTATAAATATATCATTTACACTTGGTATCTTTTCTACAAAATACGTTACGTCGCCTTTATCCATAAGGTAACTTAGCAACTCACGCGGTGGCGTGCCTTGTGGCAACGCCACCTGTAGTTTAAGTTCGTCATCAAGCGTTTTAAAGTTTGCCTGTGTAGTTTGGTATTTTGTACTGATGTCTGCCAGCAGGTGCTGAAAGTTAGTTGGCGCAATACCTACCTCAAAAGTATTGGTGCGGTATTGCTTTTTAACTTCGTTAAGCGGCCCCTCTATAAGCTTATTAGACTGATGAATCAGCGCAATGTGGTCGCACATATCTTCTACACTTTCCATACGGTGGGTAGAAAATATAATAGTAGTTCCCTTATCGCGCAACTCCATGATCTCGTCTTTAATAAGATTTGCATTTACAGGGTCGAACCCGCTAAAGGGCTCATCAAGGATAAGAAGCTTGGGCTGGTGCAATACTGTTACCACAAACTGTATTTTTTGCGCCATACCTTTAGAGAGTTCCTGAATTTTTTTATCCCACCACCCTTGTATGTCCAGTTTATTAAACCAGTAATCAAGCTGCTCTTTAGCTTCTTTTTTAGTGAGGCCTTTAAGCTGGGCAAGGTACAAAGCCTGCTCGCCTACTTTCATAGATTTATACAAACCTCTTTCTTCGGGCATATACCCTATTTGTTTGATATGTTGCGGCCCCAGTTGTTCGCCATCAAGCAACACTTCGCCACCATCGGGCATGGTTATTTGGTTAATGATGCGTATAAGTGAGGTTTTTCCTGCACCGTTAGGACCTAAAAGGCCGTATATGCTCCCTTGGGGAACAGAAAGCGAAACACTGTTTAAAGCCGTATAGTCGCCATACTGCTTTACAACATTTTTTACTTCTAAGATTGGTTTCATTAAATGTAGATTGCAAGTTGTAAAAATAACGATTATATGACGCACATTTTTTAAAATGTTACATTAATAATGTTAGAAGGTAAAATTTCGATAAAACAAAAAACCCACCCTTATTTGCATAAGGATGGGAAAAATTGCTATGAAAAAGAAAATCACTATCGAAATAGTG
>Ga0247806_10000126_pt1 | contig 48788 bp, 48 predicted proteins | sample UWRJL059202B1_FD_179935 | JGI IMG/M metagenome (GOLD analysis project Ga0247806, IMG submission 179935) | Plant litter microbial communities from Arlington Agricultural Research Station in Wisconsin, United States - UWRJ-L059-202B-1 | ecosystem: Environmental > Terrestrial > Plant litter >... | reverse complement strand
GAATAATTACTAACAATTAAAAACAAAACATCATGGCTCACAAGAAAGGTGTCGGTAGTTCCAAGAATGGTAGGGAATCAGAGTCGAAACGTTTAGGCGTTAAGATATATGGTGGCCAGGCCGCTATTGCTGGTAATATCATTATCAGGCAAAGAGGTTCTAAGCACAATCCGGGAGAAAATGTTTACATGGGTAAAGACCATACGCTACACGCAAGAGTAGACGGTGTTGTTAAATTTCAAAAGAAAAAAGACAACAAATCCTATGTTTCTATACTTCCATTTGAAGTAGAAGTACAAGCTTAAGACCATTAGTTAATTCTTTTACAGGAATTACAAAAAATATAAAACCGCAATAGGGATATCCTTGTTGCGGTTTTTTTATACATATTTTACTACATTTAAGGCAGTAACAAATTACCTTACCATGCCTAAATATACAAACCCTTTCAGGTTGCTGCCATTGTTAATATTACTACTATCCTGCCCTTTAGCTAACTCACAAACAGCCACAAATTACCATCGCTATTATGCCACAGCACAGTACAATGGCAGCACAATTATTGTTTTACGCAAATTTGAGCAGGGTAACCAGCCCTATTACCTGTTTATAGATCCAAATACTATTGAAACCGCTACCGTAGCAGCTGCAAAAGTTACCGCCCAGCCTAAAAAATGGGACGATATTGTTACCACCTATAAAACCACTCCATACATTAAGGCACTGCTGGCAGCACAGCAACAGTCTATCGCGTTGCAGGATGCCGGGATTACCCACGCCTACCCCAAAGAAAAAGGCATTACCCTTACTATAGACCTCTGCCCATCGCACAAGCCGCTGGACAGGGTTATTTTTACCTCTCTTATAACTGAGTTTAAAAAGATAGAAACCCCGGTGCCGGTAGCGCTGTCTATAACCGGGCGGTTTATGCTTACCCACGCCGAAGATATTGACTGGCTTAAAAACCTTGTAAAGCAAAAAGAGATAAGTATAACCTGGGTTAACCACACCTACAACCACCATTACAACCCTAAGCTGCCGCTTACCAAAAATTTTTTACTGGAACCCGGCACTGATATTGACTTTGAGATACTGGGCACCGAAATTGCCATGCTGCAACACGGGCTTATGCCATCGGTGTTTTTCAGGTTTCCGGGACTGGTGTCTGATGCTAAGGTGGTGCAGGCAGTTACCGGCTATGGCCTTATACCCATAGGCAGTGATGCGTGGCTGGCCAAAGGGCAGGCTGCAAATGCCGGAAGCCTTGTGCTTATTCATGGCAATGGCAATGAACCTGTAGGCGTTAAAGATTTTATTAACTTACTGAAAACTGAGCAAAGCAAAGTTACAGATAAACAATGGCTGCTGTATGACTTGCGGGAAAGTGTAAAGAATGAATTTGGGGAGTAGATACTGTTATTAATATTACGCAATACTTTTATCCTTACATTTATAACCACCCCGCAAGCCTCATTATAGCAAATATGAACAGAATACTTTTTTTATTAATTTACATATTTGCACTGCACGGATTAGACTGCAATGCACAGGATACATCGTCAGCCCTGTATGTTCATACTGATAAACATATTTATACCCCTGGAGAAACAATATGGTTTAAGGCATATTTTAATGCGGAGTTCCCGCTTCAGGAAACGCTCCATGTTAAAATAATAGACCTCGAAAACAATAGCATTGTAACCGAAAGGGAGTTTCCTGTTTATGATATCAGGGCTCACGGCCAGATTGTCCTGTCAGATTCTATTGAGGCGGGTTCCTATAACTTTATTGCTTTTGGGAACCGAAGTAAAAACCTGGACCATAGCACTGTATATTTACAAAAGATCACGATTGCAGCAAAGTCTCCCAATATGGTCAGCGCAAAGGCAAATGTATTGGCAGATAGTAAATTAAAACCGGGCGAAATGGTAAAAATATCCTTTCAGCTTAAAAAAGGCGAAAATAACCCGGCAGGTGTAAAGGGCGAGTGCATCGTATCATCTGAAGACCGTTCTAAAGTTTACAACACTATTAAAATAAAAACCGATAACAACGGTATTGCCACAGCATCTTTTACATATCCGGAAATAGGACCTTTTGAACATTTATATGTAAGGGGGGAGTTTAACAACAGGGACAATTATACCAAGGCAGATATTTATTTGCCATCTCAGGAACAAAAAATTACAACAAGCATTTTTATTGAAGGAGGCCAGTTAATATCCAACACTAAAAACAAGATCCTGGTTATCCTTAAAGATGAAAATGGCTTATCAATAAGCAGTAGAATAGAACTGCGCGAAAACAATACTACCATTAAAACAGCCATTACCGATAGCATTGGTGTAGCCCTGCTAGAATTTACTCCATTAAGTGGTAAAGAGTACGAAATTATACAAAACGGCAAACACAACGAGGCTGTAAAATTGCCTAAAAGCAACTTTGATACTGCCATACAACTTATAGATAATAAAACCCTTAAGGTAATTAACACCGGGGAGGCAACAACCCGAAATTTTGAATTAAGATCAGGCAACAACTTACTTTATTCGAAAGAAATTAAACTTAAAGAGCGGGATTCTTTGCTCATTTCGCTGCCAAAGTCAGATACGAACGCTATCATTAGCGCCGGATTGCGAGCCCAGGACAACACATTTACTAACGAGCGGCTTTTTGTACAGGGCGCCAAAGAAAACTACAAAGTAACCATTACAGTACCCAATACAAACATAAAGCCTCATGAAAGGGTAATCGCTAAAATTGTAATTGAAGATACAGATGGTAAACCTGTACAGGCAAATGTTTCTGTAGCTGTAGTATCTAAAAGGGTAATTGACAAAAAAGAGTTTAAGAGCATTAAAAATTGCATTTATAATTTTGCGGCTACACATGATGAGTTGCAGGATATTTTAAAGCAGTCCCTAAATGTTAGCAATAAGTTACTTATAGGGAAAGAATGGAGGGATAACGGCACAACAAATACCAGCGATATAATTTTACCCCTCAACATTAAGGGCAGGATAAAAGACAGAAAGAACAAGCCTGCTTATTTAGATAAACTTACAGTAAGCACTGCAGACGGTGCAAAATATATAACAATAGAAAAAGACGGTTCGTTTATTATTCCGGCCGAATATTTAATTGCAAGTGAAGGGCAACAAAATTACATTGTAAGAGATGGCCTTAAAGCAAAAAATTATCATATAGAATTTGATACTGTTTCTAATTACACCAAAGAATTAATAGACCTGTCGACAAATAATAACAAGCATAACTATAGCGTAATTTCTAAAGAGGAAGCCCTGCCTGTAACTCCGGATATGAATAATCTTGATGAAGTTATAATCGAAAAAAGATCATCATACGTAAGCGATGCTCAATACCAAAGCTGGGTGCGGGAATATCCAAAAAATTGCAGGGACTTTGTTTGCGAACAAAACGTATTAAATTGTTCAAGCCACAAAGTTGGGTTGCCTCCCCACCTTGGCGAGAAGTATGTTTATGAATATAACAGAAATTATATTTATAAAAAATGCCTTGATTGTGATTGCAAAACCCAAAGCAACACCATAAATTTAAGGAGTATAACCCGCCCGGAAGCCTTCAAAGCTATAAAATTTGAGGGAGAATATGATGTAAAATACTACTCTACACTTTACTGGAACAGCAACCTTGACACCGATGCCAACGGAAAAGCCAACATAGAATTTACAGCATCTGACTTAACAGGTGCATATACTATAATAATACAGGGTATTAATAATGAAAAAGAGGAAGTAATTTATGGCGAAGGAACCTTTGAGGTTATTGCAAATTATTAAAATTGGATTTATGAGTACAGTGTAAAAATGAGTTTGGGAAGTAGATACTGTTACATTTCGCAATATTTTTTACTTATATTTAGAGACACTCTGCAAGCCTTACCACTACAATATGAACAGAATATTTTTTTTATTAATTTCCATATTTGCACTGCACGGATTTGCCAGTAATGCACAGGATACATCGTCAGCCCTGTACGTTCATACTGATAAACATATTTATACCCCCGGAGAAACAATATGGTTTAAGGCATATTTTAATGCGGAGTTCCCGCTTCAGGAAACGCTCCATGTTAAAATAATAGACCTCGAAAACAATAGCATTGTAACCGAAAGGGAGTTCCCTGTTTATGATATCAGGGCTCACGGCCAGATTGTATTATCCGATTCTGTGTCGCCTGGATCGTATCATTTTATTGCTTTTGGGAACCGAAGTAAAAATCTGGACAATAGCACTGTATATTTACAAAACATCACGATTGCAGCAAAGTCTCCCAATATGCTCAGGGCAAAGGCAGATGTATTGGCAGATAGCAAATTAAAACCGGGCGAAATGGTAAAAATAGCCTTTCAGCTTAAAAAAGGCGAAAATAATCCGTCAGGTATAAAAGGCGTGTGTACAATATCATCCGAAGACCATTCTAAAATATACACAACCATTAAATTAAAAACCGATAACAACGGTATTGCTACGGCATCTTTCACGTATCCGAATATTAAGCCTTTTGAACATCTTTATATAAAGGGAGATTTCACTAATAAAAAAGAGCACGCCAGGACAGGCATCTATCTACCGTCCCAGGAGAAAAAAATTATAACAACTGTTTCTGTAGAGGGAGGGCAGCTACTGCCTGACATTAAGAACAAAATACTGGTTACACTAAAAGACGATAACGGCTTACCTGTTAAAGGCAAAATTATAGTAAATGAAAATGATAACGTTATTAAATCGGCCATTACCGACAGCCTGGGTACAGTTTTAATAACTTTTACCCCATTAGCAAACAGGGATTATGAAGTTGTACGGTCAAGTCCTGATGGTAATGCTAATGAAGTGATAAGCCTGCCCGTTAGCACGGCTACAACTGCCATACGGCTTGTAGACACCAAAACGTTGCAGGTAATTAATTATGGCGGCGCGACCATAAGAAATTTTGAGTTATGGTGTGGTGACGGATTACTGTTCTCAAAAAAACTTAACCTTAAAGAGCGGGATTCTCTACTAATTAACCTCCCTAAGTCTAACCTTAACACTATTATAAGTGCGGTATTACGGGATAAGGATAGTATGCTTACTAACGAGCGGCTCTTTGTACAAGGCAATAAAGAAAACTATAAAGTAACCATTAATGTATCTGGTAAAAGTATAAAGCCCCACGAAAAGGTAACAGGCAAAATTAGCATTGAAGATGCCAATGGAAATCCTGTAGAGGCAAATCTATCTATTGCTGTGGTATCTGCAAGGGTTATCGACAAAACAATACCCAAAACCATTAAAGGCTACCCGTATAATTTTACCGCCACACATAAAGAATTGCAGGATATAATGCAGCCCATAAGTATCGCCAATAATATACTTATAGGCAGGCAATGGAGAAGCAACGTTTATGTAACAAATAGTACAGATAGCCTTTTGCCCGTAAATATTAAGGGCAGGATAAAAGACAGGAAAAATAAGCCTGCTTATTTAGATAAGTTTACTATAATTACTACAGATGGTATAAAATATGTGAAAATTGAGAAAGATGGAACATTTGTTATACCCGCCGAATACAGAATAGCAAGCGAGGGGCAACAAAATTATATTTTTACCGATGGCCTGAAAGCGAAATCATTTCACGCGGAATTTGATAGTTTGCCGGACACAAATAAACGATTAACAGACTTGTCTGCAAGTAATATCAAAAATACCTATACAATTATATCTAAAGAAGAAGCCCTGCCGGTAACCTTTGGTCAAAACATTTTAGACGAAGTTGTTATAGAGAAAAAAACATTTCATATTACCAATGCCCAGTACCAAAGCTGGGTGCGCGATTACCCAAAGAATTGCAGGGATTATGTATGTAATTTTAATGTTATTAATTGCCCTATCCATCCGGAAGGGGGGACGCGGCCGGTAATAGGAAAACAATACAGCAATGGCATTTATAAGCGCTGTCTAAAATGCGATTGTATATCTGAAACAGAAAGTAATACCATTCCGTTAAAGAGCATTACCCGACCGGAAAATTTTGTGCCACCACAATTTGTAGCCGAATATGATGTAAAATATTACTCTACACTTTACTGGAAGAGCAACCTTGACACCGACGCTACAGGAAAAGGCGACATAGAATTTACAGCATCTGACGTAACGGGTGCCTTTAAAATAATAATCCAGGGAATTACTAAAGAAACCAACGAGGCTATTTATGGCGAGGGAACCTTTGAAGTTATTCCGAATTATTAAACGTGGATTTTATTGTAAAGAATGAGCTTAGGGAGTGAGATTACTGAAGTTATATTGACAGTAGTTTGTTGAAGTGGAGAAATCTTTATCTAAAAACAAGATTTCTTTTTCAGCGAAATATAAAAGTTACTTCACATTAGAAGATGATACATTCATTAAATCATTTAATCGCTTGTCAACATTAGATTCAGTATCACTTAAAGAAAAATAAGTAAAATTTTCTTTAAAGAAAATAAGTGTTTTATTGCATTTCTTGTCGTATATAAATAAATGGGAAGAGGTTTCGCCTATATAATTGTACTGTCCATCATTTGTAGAATATGATTGGCCGTTGTAAACAAATTCCAATGACGTACCCTGCTCAATTACGTGTAACTCTCTCGCATCAGCTCTTGCCATAAGAAAAAATCCTACAATTAAGTGAAATATAATCGCGGGTTGCATTAAAGAAAGATATCGTCCATAGAACCACCTTTTACGATTTATTACCGTTATGTGAAACATCTTGAGGTACCAAAAAAGCAACCCATACATCATAAAATATAATGGTTCTTTAACTTCTAAAAAATTCATTATAAACCACCCAAGCATTGCGATGGTAGGAATGAATAAAACCATTTGCCTGGTTAGAAAAGCACGATTGAAACAAAAATTATAAAATCTTTTACGGAAACCCGGCTTTTCAAATCCCTTAAATTTTTCCTTAATTTTTCTATATATAAAGTGATTGTAGCCAAAATATGCTAAGGCATATGTAACTATCTCCACCACGGCATAAAATGCAAATACCCTTGCTAAATTGTTTATGGTTAAGAACAAGATATCTACTAACTGTATGTATTCTTCAATCTGAATATTAAAAATACTATAAAATGCTTTTATATAAATATATCCTAACCCATATATCCCTATTAATATAGTAGATAAGTTTTCCTTAAACAGTTCATAATATTCTTTCACGCTAATCACATTTTATTTGAGCTAAGTTATTAATTCTATAATACTCTTGCAATCAATATATTAATTCAGTAATTTACATTAATATTAGTCCTCTATAAATATGGGTTACAAGAAGAAATTCGCATAACCCCACAAAAAAACCCTAAGCTATAAAACTTAGGGTTTTTGCAGAGCGGAAGACGAGGCTCGAACTCGCGACAACCAGCTTGGAAGGCTGGAGCTCTACCAACTGAGCTACTTCCGCATTTGTGAGTGCAAATATAAGCATTTTTATTTCTTGCATGCAAGCTTTTTTTTCAGAAATTTTACATTAAAAATTGGCCCAGCTTTTAAAATATTTACACTTAATTTGTTACCTCATTTTTATTAGCATGTATACCTTAAAACAAATTACTTCTCAGGCCACATTTGCCGTTCGGCAACCTGTTTTACGCCCCGGCAAACACATAGACACCTGTATATTTGACGGCGACGACCTGCCCACTACCGTTCACTTTGGCATTTATCAGGATGATGAACTTTTAGGGATAATATCAGTCTTCGAAGCAAAGAGCCCTTATTTTAATGATGACCGCCAGTTCCAGATACGTGGTATGGCCGTATTAGAGAACCAGCAAAAGAGAGGCCTCGGCGAAAAACTGGTAGTGAAAGCCGAAGAGTACATTGCCGAAAAAGGCGGTGTACGCATATGGTTTAACGCCCGGGAAATTGCCGTAGGCTTCTATAAAAAGATGGGGTATGAAATAATAGGCAATGAATTTAACATACCAGATGTAGGGCCGCATTATGTAATGCATAAAATTATGACTTTAGAGTAATAATTTCACAAAATATTATGCTATGTACTGATATTGTGGGTGGTTAACTTTTGTACCTTTAATGTAAATTTCAGGGTGGCAAAACCACTGTCCGGCAACAAATAACCAGTATGCTCGCGGAGCAATAGTATTAGCCTGGATTTCTTAATGCCCGCTAACCAATAGGGCATTAAGTAGTATAGCCATTTTAAGATTGTTAGTCACAAACAAACACAAATGTTATGCTTAGATCTATTACTATTACAGCTTTGCTATTGCTGCTGCTTGGCTCCTGCCAAAACACGGGCAGGATTAAAGAGCAATTGCCCGTACAGCCTGTTAACACTGAGAATTTAAAAAATACGCCGCTATCTTTTAGCGCATCAATACTGGAAAAAGCCTCAGATCCTGCTAAGGCATTCTATGCCGCCAACGGCAACAATACGGTCTGGATCACTAAAGCCGACCGCACTGCCATGCAGGAAGCCATTGCTGCTGCCGACGCAGATGGTTTAGAACCCAATGATTACAACCTAAACTTTCTTAAAGAGTTTGAGGCACTAACATCTATATCTAAGGAAGAAGCCATGCGCTACGACCTTATGATGACAGAAGCTTTTACCACACTCTCTAACCATCTTTTTAAAGGAAAACTGCAACCATCGGGCGTTTATGACGATTGGGCACTGGCACCAAAAAAACTGGATACCGGTAAACTACTTACCGAAGCGCTGCAAAATCATAATGTTACTGAGGTTATAGACCGTTGCCGCCCACGCCATGCAATTTATGCCGGCCTGCGCAAAAGCCTTGAGCAGCTTAAAAACCTGCCGGATGATAGCAATATTGCTAATATAACCATTACAAAATCAATCACCCTTAAGGACACTACTGCCGTTACCGGACTTATAAAACAACGACTGGCTTATTGGGGCGACTTAGATGCAACAAATATTGAGGTTAAAGAATATGATGCTGCAACTGCCAGTGCGGTAAAGAAATTTCAGGAGCGTCATGGCATTGTGCCCGATGGTGTTGTTAATACCCGCACTGCCGATGCCTTAAACTTTACCCGTAATCAGCGCAGAGAGCAGGTTATAGCTAATTTAGAACGCTGGAGATGGTTCCCATACGATTTTGGCGAAAGGGCCATTGTCATCAACATTCCTAACTACCGCCTTGCCGTTTTAGAGAATAATACCGATACCATTCAAACGTACAAAGTTGTTGTAGGCAAGCCCGAAAGGCGCACCCCTATTTTATATTCTACGCTGAATAATTTGGTAATTAACCCTACATGGACAGTGCCTCCCACAATACTAAAAGAAGACCTCACACCATCGGCTACTAAAGACCGCAGTTATTTTGCCAATCTCAACATGAAGATCTTTAAAAATGACAAGGAAATATCTGCCCAGGAATGGGATCCGGCAATTGCCGATCATTACCGCTATGTACAAGGGCCCGGCGACCACAACTCCCTGGGCAGGATAAAATTCAACTTCCGCAATAGTTATAGTGTGTATTTGCACGACACTAACCACAAAGAAAATTTTGCTAAACCATACAGGGCATTAAGCTCTGGCTGCGTGCGCGTGCAAAACCCTTTTAAACTGGCAGGCTATGTTTTAGACAAACAGGAAAAAGGCTGGACTAAAGATAAAATAGACGAGATTGTTGCCACCGGAGAAACTACAAATGTGAACATACAAAAATCCATCCAGGTGCACCAGTTATACTGGACAGCGTGGATGGATAAAGGCGGGCTGCAATTTAGAAATGACATTTACAGCCTCGACAAGATATTGTATAATAAACTAAGAAGCTAACTTAGAAGCTGCAAAATAGTTTTTTGTAGGGTGGTAAATAAACAGGCATGATTTACCTTGTAATATATTCACTATTTCTTTAGTTAGTCCTACCGGTAGCGCAGGGCATCCCTGGCTGCGGCCTAACCTATGGTGTTGATTTGCAAAGGCTTCGCTTACATAATCTGCAGCGTGTATTACTACTCCCCTGCTTCGTGCATTGTTATTTATACCAGCTTCTAAACCATCAAGGCGAAGCGATTGGCCATGTTTACCGTTGTAAATTTCGCCGGTAGCATAAAAACCAAGGCTGCTTTTGTTAGAGCTGTTGGCATTGCTAAAGCTATCAGCAAAATCGTCTCCGCTGTTTTTACCGTGTGCCACAAGGGTATTAAAAATAACAGTTTGGGTATCCATATCAATAATCCAAAGGCGTTTAGCGGTAGATGATAAACTAAAGTCTATAACAGTAAGATAATCTTTTTTAATTTTCCCTTCCTCTTTAAGCTTCGTGTAGCCTTTTATTGCTTTAGCAAAACATTCAAAAGCAGGCATAGAGGCAGAGTGTAATTTAATTGCAGTATAAACCGATTCCGTTTCGGACATTGCACTGGTTGCCGGGGCAGCCGTTTTAGTAGCAGTGTGTTTTAATGTTGGTGCCGTAAAAGAAAAGAACAAAAATAAAACCGACGTAAAAAAGTTGTAACCCATAGTAATAATTTAATTTTGCGTTTTAACCAGATTGCTAAATAAGTTAAGAAAAACTTAAAAACCAAAAGCAACAGTGTTAAAATCAAATATTTAACATTTTCATTTGGCAGGGATGCATTCCTGTGCCGTTCTCACTTCATAGTAATGTAACGCAATAAAAAAGGAAGATATTGTTAATGGAGTACATTTTAATCGAAAAAAATAAAATCCATAAATAACTTAACCTTTTAAACCCAGTAATTTTAGCAAATATTAGTAACTTTATTGCCAATATTACGAGTAGTATAGTGCCATTACCGTGCCAAAACCACATAATTACCTGAAAATGAACAAAAAAGTTATCCTTATGATACTTGATGGCTGGGGAAAATCGCCAGATCCAAAGGTATCGGCTATAGACAATGCCAACATTCCTTTTATTAATAGCCTGTATACAAAATACCCAAGTGCACAGCTTAGAACCGACGGCCTAAACGTAGGTTTACCCGAAGGACAAATGGGTAACAGCGAAGTGGGCCACATGAATCTTGGAGCCGGGCGCATTGTATACCAGGATCTTGTAAGAATAAATCTTGCAGTTCAGGATAAAACAATTGCAAACGAACCTGCATTAGTCGATGCGTTTAATTATGCAAAAGCAAACAATAAAAAAGTACACTTATTAGGGCTTGTTTCTAACGGTGGCGTGCACAGCCATACCGATCACCTTAAAGGCCTTGTAGATGCTACCGAAGCTGCCGGACTTGATAAAGTGTATATTCATGCTTTTACAGACGGCAGGGACGTAGACCCAAAATCAGGCATTGGCTTTATAGCAGAAATTGAGCACCATATAAAAGACACTCACGTTAAGTTAGCATCCATAATAGGCCGCTACTATGCTATGGACCGCGACAAACGATGGGAACGCGTTAAGCTTGCTTACGACCTGATTGTTAATGGTGCAGGAACGCCATCTACAAACGCTGTTGCAAGTATCCAGGAGGCATACGCCGAAGGCATTACCGATGAGTTTATTAAACCTGTTGTATTAACTGAAGACGGCACTACCCCTATTGCTGTTATAGAGCCGGATGACGTGGTTATATTCTTTAACTTCCGTACCGACAGGGGCCGCGAACTTACAGAGGTGCTTTCTCAGTTTGATGTTCATGAGCAAAACATGCACAAACTAAAACTGTATTTTGTTACAATGACTAACTATGATGACACGTTTAAAGACGTGCATGTTGTATATGATAAAGACAATCTTACCGAAACGCTTGGCGAGATAGTAAGTAAAGCAGGTAAAAAACAAATACGTATTGCCGAAACAGAGAAGTACCCTCACGTTACGTTCTTCTTTTCGGGTGGGCAGGAGCAGCCTTTTGAAGGTGAAACTCGCCTGCTACGCAACTCCCCAAAAGTAGCCACTTATGACCTGCAACCGGAAATGAGTGCCTTCGAACTTAAAGATGCTTTAGTGCCCGAACTGCAAAAAGGCGAAGTAGATTTTGTATGCCTTAACTTTGCCAATGGCGATATGGTGGGCCACACCGGCGTTATGGAAGCGGCAATTAAAGCCTGCGAAGCGGTAGATGCCTGCGTTAAAGAGGTTATTGAAGCTGCTCTTGAAAATAACTACACTACTATTGTAATTGCCGACCACGGTAACTGCGAAACTATGATAAACCCGGATGGCAGCCCTAACACGGCACACACCACTAACCCGGTGCCAATCATCCTGGTTGATAAAGAACTTAAGCATGTAGACGATGGTGTACTGGGCGATATTGCCCCTACCATCCTTAAACTTATGGGCATACCGCAACCGGAAGCCATGACAAGGCATCCGCTTGTTTAGGATGTTGCAAAGTAGTTGAGGCACAAAGTTGCAAAGTATGAACGAAATTACACATACTATAAAAGGCTCTGTACTAAATGAATCGTTTAGTATAGAGCCTTTACGTTTTAATACTTTTGCGTTGCAGCAGCCTTATCGGCCCGATTACAACAGCATTCTTTTTATTACCGGTGGCGAGACTATTGTTTTACTGGACGATGAGAAAGTCAGCCTCACAAAAAACAATCTGTTACTCATCTCAAAAAACCAGGTGTACTGCTTTACAGAGAATACAACTGTAGGGTATTTTCTACAATTTGGGAACTGCTTTTGGGATAAAACCCCAATAAGTGCCAGTAATTGCAAAGCCGTTTTGTTTGACAGCGGCCCTGCAAGCAGGCTGATTGAACTTAATAGTACCGATTTGCCCGAGCTGAATTTGCTTTTCGCGACAATTTTAAACGACTTCCAAAGTCCGCATTATTCCAACAAGCAGGATGCATTAGCGGCCTACCTAAAAATTCTGATAATTAAAATTGCCAATATACATGCGCTGCTTACTAAAGAAGCTACGCTGTATGACACCAAGCTGTTGCAGATTTTCAGGTCATTGGTAGAAAAGGACAGCAATACCTCTCACAATGTATCAGACTATGCACAGAAACTGGGAATATCTCCCCGAAAATTACAGGAGGTTTGCAAAGCGCAAGGCACTGGTGCAAAGGAAATTATCAATGCACACTTAATAGCCGAAGCAAAAAGGTCGCTACACTTTTCGTCGCAACCCATTAAAGAAATTGCAGCCGGACTTGGTTTTGCCAGCCCTTACCAGTTTAGCGCATTTTTTAAAAAGCATACCTACAACTCCCCTGTTGCCTACAGGCAACAATTGGTTGAAACTGACATCTGATTTGGGATTTTTAGCATTTTCAGGCAACCGCCCCTACCTTACTTTTGACGTATCAAAATTTAAAAAGATATGTCAGTACTCAACCCAAAATCTGTTGCAGGTATCCTGATACCCGACAGCAAAATTGCAACCCAGGCCACCGAACTTTTGCGCGAACATGGTAACGACTTTCTATACAACCATTCGCTTCGCGTATTTTTGTTTGCGTCTTTAAACGGTAAGCGTACCAATGCCGATTATGACCCGGAGCTGTTATACGTAAGTGCTGCTTTTCATGACCTTGGCCTTGTGCCGCATTACAGCAGCCCCGATAAACGCTTTGAAGTAGATGGTGCCAATGCCGCCCGTGACTTCCTTAAAAGCCACAGTCTGCCTAAAGAATCGTTACAACTGGTTTGGGATACTATTGCCCTGCATACCACCATAGGCATTGCCGAATATAAGGAGCCCGAAGTTGCCCTTATGTACTCGGGCGTTGGGCTCGATGTTATGGGGGAAGGCTACGAGCACCTTTCGGCAGAGCACCGCGAAGAGATTATTGGCCTGTTTCCGCGCACAGACTTTAAAAAGAAAATTATCCCAGCCTTTTTTGATGGCTTTAAACATAAGACCGATACTACCTTTGGCAACATAAAAGCCGATGTATGCACCTTTATGATTCCCGGTTTTAAAAGCAAAAACTTTTGTGATTGCATTTTGCATTCGGCATGGAGTGAGTAACTTTATTGATTATATACTAAACCCGTTAATTTTAGAATTAGCGGGTTTTGCTGTTTGCAACACTTTGTCAGTTATCATCCAAATAGGCATTAATTTACACATTATAAACACCTGATTTAGCGATACAAATAAATCAGTAGAATGTTGTACTTTTGTACGCTGAAAATTTATGCAAATGATTATTCCAAAAACGAGAGAAGAGATAGAACTGATGCGCGAAAGCGCACTTATAGTGAGCAAAACCCTTGGCATGATAGCCGGCATAATAAAACCGGGCGTTACGACCCTTGAACTTGACCGCCTTGCGGAAGAGTTTATTATGGATCATGGTGCTGTACCGGGCTTTAAAGGCCTTTACGGATGCCCTTCTACCCTGCTTACCAGCGTAAATGACCAGGTGGTACACGGCCTGCCTACAAATCGCCCTATTGAAGATGGCGATATTGTATCGGTTGACTGTGGAGCTCTTAAAAATGAATATTATGGCGACCATGCCTATACTTTTGAGATAGGCAACGTTGCTGAAGAAACTAAAAAACTGCTTCAGGTTACTAAGGAGTCGCTTTACATTGGTATCCGCGAGTTTAAAGTGGGTAACCGCGTAGAGGATGTAGGTAGTGCCATTCAGCGTTATACCGAGGCTAAAGGCTATGGCGTAGTGCGTGAGCTTGTGGGCCACGGCCTTGGTAAAAAAATGCACGAAGGCCCGGAAATGCCAAACTATGGTAAACGTGGCCGCGGTAAATTATTTGTAGAAGGGCTTGTAGTTGCTATAGAACCTATGATTAATATGGGTACTAAAAATATCCGCCAGCTTAAAGACGGCTGGACTATTGTAACCCGAGATGGTAAGCCAAGTGCCCACTTTGAGCATGATGTTGCCCTTATTGATGGTAAGCCTGAGTTGCTTAGTACTTTTGCTTATGTTTACAAAGCTCTTGGTATTGTGAGTGATGAAGAGAATGAATTTAGGAGAGAGCCTTTTATTGTTTAATTTAGTTAAGCCATATCACAGAAATTATAGACTTCCGGACTCATAACATAAATTACACAAAGATTTTAGGCAATACCGCAAAGATGCGCAAAGAAAGCACAAAGATTCGCAAAGTTTGTAAGCTATAATCTTCGATTAAAGAAAACAAAGCTATACCCACAATAATATAGATGGATGTAAATCAGCTTTCTCAAAAAATAATAGGCTTAGCTATTGAAGTCCACAGACATCTGGGCCACGGTCTATTAGAATCTGCGTACAGCGAATGTTTAGCTTATGAAATAAGTAATAGCGGCCTATATGTTGAAAGAGAAAAATTACTGCCTATAAGCTATAAAGGAATCTTTATTCATCATGGATACAAGCTTGATTTACTTGTGGAAAACAAACTGGTACTGGAATTAAAAACAACTGATGAACTTACCGGTGTTCATCATTCACAACTTATTACCTATCTAAAATTAGGAAATTATCCTCTTGGACTTTTAATAAATTTTAATACGCGAATATTGAAAGATGGCCTTAAGAGGGTAATTAACAGTGGCTTTGTGAACTCCCATCCTACGGATGGTTAACTTTTATAGAACTTTGCGCATCTCTGTGCTTTCTTTGCGCATCTTTGCGGTACAACTTACTTTTAAAAAATAAATGAAAAAATTATTCAAATTTATTTTAAACACCATACCCCGCCCATTACTAATACGCCTTAGTTATGTAGCGCGCCCGGTACTTGCGTTTGCATTAAAAGGCAACACGTATACGGACCCAATTGACGGGCGTAGCTTTAAAAACTTTTTGCCCTATGGCTATGGGCACCAGCGCAATAATGTGCTGGCTCCGGGAACGCTGTCTTTAGAGCGCCATCGACTGTTATGGCTGTACCTGAAAAATGAGACCGACTTTTTTTCGGCTCCAAAAAAGGTACTGCACTTTGCGCCCGAACAGGCTTTTTACAAGCTGTTCCGCAACCAGAAGAACTTAGATTATACCACTACCGACCTTTACTCGCCCCTTGCCGATGTTAAGGCTGATATCTGCAACCTGCCGTTTAAGGATAACGAGTACGACCTTATATTGTGCAACCACGTTTTAGAGCATATACCGGACGATACTAAAGCAATGCAGGAATTATACCGCGTGCTTAAACCGGGTGGAATGGCAATACTGCAAATACCACAGGACTTAAAACGTGCCACAACTTTTGAAGACAATACTATTGTTGACCAAAAGGAACGTGCCCGCATTTTTGGGCAGTACGACCATGTGCGCGTATATGGGCGTGATTATTTTGATAAGCTGCGCAGCATCGGGTTTAGAGTTACAGAAGAAGACTATACTAAAAAAATACCCGCTGCCGATGTGGAACGTTTTTGCCTTGCCAAAGGTGAAATCATACCGGTGTGTTTTAAAGATTAAATAATTACTATACAAGGTGTATAATGCTGATTAATGTTCCCACATTGCTATAGAATCGCTTAAAACTACCGGTTTATAAACTACCTTCACTTTTTTCAACCTCTATAGGTTCGATTGTTGTTTTAATTCCTTCAATTTTACTTTTTGTCAGTTGTACGATAGCCAGGCTAACCGATACCGATAACAATAATGTTGCAAAAACAAAGAAAGCAATCATGATAATGATGGCATAGGGTATAGCAGCAAAGAACACTTCGCGGGTATGCAACAGTACATCGCTAATCATCCCTATAAAATAGATGGATGCCATGATAATCAGCAGGCGCACATTTACCATAAAAGTAAAGTAGAAACTCGTTTTTATGATATCCCGTTTGGTAAGGGATGTACCAATTGCCTTGCCGCTATGCCATAAAGCTACTCCTAAAGTAATTGCAAGAATAAGCCACGTAAACGGATTCCAGAATATTTTTAAGCTTGATATACGCAGCAAAAAAGCAAAGGCATAAAAATGCGACAGCGAGATTGCCATTAAAAAAAAGGCAAGCCCCGTAGGCAAACCTATAAGCAACGCAAATTTTGAGCCTGTTTTTTGATTATCCATTTAACAAACATACAAAAATTATGGCGTTAATTTCCTGGTTTGTAATTGATCTAAATGAAAACACCCCGTGATTCCCCTCCTTTGGAGGGTTGCCCGCAGGGCGGGGTGGTTAATTATAAAAATTTATTTATCTATAGGTATTGATAATATACTTTTCTAATTCGTTCATTACGTTATTAAGATCGTGCAAAACCCTAAGTGATGTAATTCTATAAACTTTTATTCCCATCGAAACAAAATACGCCTCACGTTTTTCGTCATACAAATCTTTGTCATTATGGCTTTCACCATCAATTTCTATAATAAGACCAAGCGATTTAATATAAAAGTCTGCAATATAATTCCCGATTATCCGCTGCCTGTCGAAATCAATCCCATAAAATTTGCTTTTGTGTACTTGCTGCCAAAACACGACTTCGCTATACACACCCGCTTTTCTAAGCTTTTTTGCCCTTCCTGTAAGTGCTGGATTATAAGGTAAATTTTGAATGAAATTTTTGTGTACCGGATTGCCATTTATAATTGCGATGATTTCTTTTTCAGGCATGGATTTGATATTTTATAAGTATCTAAAGATATGATATCATAATGATTTATCAAAAGAACCACCCCGCCCTACGGGCACCCCTCCAGAGGAGGGGAATACTAATCAACAATCTTAAATCAATACAAAACTCCGTAATAAAAAAGCCCCACTTGCGTGAGGCTCTATATTAGTAAGCTAATGCTTCTTTAATTCGCCTTAAGGCTTCGGTAAGGATATCTTCGCTTGTAGCATAAGAGAATCGTATACAATCAGGATTACCAAAAGCATCTCCGGTTACTGTAGCAACGTTAGCGTGCTCTAACAGGTACATAGAAAGGTCGTCGGCATTTTTAATTTCGATACCTTTAAGTGTTTTTCCAAAAAAAGAAGACACATCAGGAAACACATAAAATGCCCCTTCGGGAACGTTTATTTTAACGCCCGGTATTTCTTTAAGCAAACCTACCACCAAATCCCTGCGGCTATGGAAAGCAGCCACCATATCTTTAAGAACGGCAGGATTGGCATCTACTGCAGTAATCGTAGCACGCTGTGCAATACTGTTGGCGCCGCTGGTAACCTGGCCCTGCATTTTAGTACATGCTTTAGCAATAAACTCAGGCCCGCCTATGTAGCCTATCCTCCACCCGGTCATAGCAAAAGCTTTAGCCACACCATTTACGGTAATGGTTTTATCGTACATTCCGGGAATTGTAGCTATGCTGCAAAAGTTGCCAGAGAAGTTAATGTGCTCATATATTTCGTCGCTTACAACATAAATGTTGGGGTAATTGTCTAATACACGTGCAAGCGCAGTAAGCTCAGCCTCGTTATACACAGAACCGCTTGGGTTGCATGGCGAACTGAACATGATAAGTTTAGTCTTTGGTGTAATTGCCGCTTCAAGCTGTGCAGGAGTAATTTTAAAATCGCTCTCAATGCTTGTAGGCACTTCCACAGGGTTGGCCTCAGCCATTTTAACCATCTCGGCATAGCTTACCCAGTATGGGGCAGGCAAAATACACTCATCGCCGGGATTAAGTAACACCTGGCAAAGGTTGTAAAGCGATTGCTTGGCACCTGTAGAAACCACAATTTGCGATGGCTTATAATCAAGGTTGTTGTCCCTTTTAAATTTGCGGCAAATAGCTTCTTTCAGTTCTACATAACCATCTACGGGCGAGTAAGTGCTGTAATTATCATGGATGGCCTGTATGGCAGCTTCCTTAATAAAATCGGGCGTATTAAAATCGGGCTCGCCAAGGCTAAGGCTTATAATGTCTTTTCCCTGGGCTTTAAGCTCCCTTGCTTTTGCGGCCATTGCCAGCGTTTGCGATGTAGATAAGTTATTAATTCTGTCAGAAAGAGCGCTCATTGTGTTGTATTTATTGTTATTTTACTCTGCTTTTTTATTGCGTCTTAAAGCACTTACAGTCTTTGCAGCAACAAACACTTCAAAAATAATTAAAAGTATCTGAATAACTATTATTATATTGCTAAACCCACTATTTAATTGGAAATTGTTGTTTTTTTGAAGTGTTTGAACTGATTTAAAAACACCATCAATATAGTATAATGCCGCAATAAAAAAAATGTTTGTAATTAGGAATATACAATTCACAAATAGATTTTTAAGCCTGTTGCATACCATTCTAATACCGTATACAACAAAAAAAAGCATGACTATTAACCCACTCAAAATAATTGAATGCTCAATTACAAAGTAAGTATCATAAACATTTACATCTGCAGAGGTATCCTGACTATTAAAATTTAGTGAGGGATTGTAACATACATAAGCAGTTACAAACGTTGCAACGAACCAGACTGTTTCCTTTATTTTATTAAACATCTTTTTTTATTTTAGTATATTTAATATAAATAATACTAAGGCCTGTAATGATTACTGCTTGAATTGCACCATAAATAATTGAGGTTACCAATGGTACAAATGGGGAGGACATAGACCAGCTTGATGGTAAATAGTCCCTATGTAAAGAAGTGACAATTATCACAAAACGCTCAAACATCCAGCCTGAATTCATGACTAATGCAACCGCTAAAATGAACCAGCCTTTTTTGCCGATTTTTTTAAACAGGAGAGTAAATGGCAACAGGCACGAAAAGAATATCGTAATCCAGTAAACGGCTGCATAAGGCCCGGCCGCCCTGTTTATAAATGATAATTCATCTGAGGTAATTGCATCGTAAATAAAAAAGATAATTTTTGTAAAGCCACTAAATATAATTAGCCAACGTATTAAATTCTTAGAGATATTATAAATCTCTATAGGGAAGATATAAGACAGCAATTTTATAAATATGAGGCTTATAAAAGAAGTACTTATTACAAAAATATTGTACCACTGCAATACTTCAATAATCACTTCCATGCTAATGTTAATTCATAGCCGGTTTCATCCCCAATTCTTTAAGATGCTTAAAGTGTGCCGCAATGGCACCGCGCATAGTACGAAACTCATGATAAGGCAGGTTGTGCTCCTGGGCAGTCTGCTTTACAATTTCGCTTATTTTTTTATAATGAACGTGGCTTATATTCGGGAAAATGTGGTGCTCTATCTGGTGGTTAAGCCCGCCGGTAAACCAGTTTACAAAACGGTTTTTAGGGGCAAAATTAGCCGTGGTATATAATTGGTGTATCGCCCATGTATTCTCCATCTCGCCAAGTTCGTTTGGTAGCGGGTTATCTGTTTCTTCCACAATATGCGCCAGCTGAAATACAATGCTCAATATCAGTCCGGCTACATAATGCATTATGGAGAAGCCTAAAAGCACTTTCCACCACGATATACCACCTATAGCAATAGGCAGTACGATCCATAAAGAAATATAGATAACCTTCGTTATAACCAATACCGTCCATTGTTTTACAGGGCTCTGGAATTCGCCATACGACAAGCCTCTTTTTATGTAACGCCTCATTTGCTTAATATCGGTAGTAATAGCCCAGTTAAAGGTAAGCAGGCCATAAAGGAATACCGAGTAATAGTGCTGGAATCTATGGATCTTCATCCATTCTGCCGACTTAGAGAAGCGGATAATACGTCCGGCCTCCAGGTCTTCATCATGCCCATGAATGTTAGTGTACGTATGGTGCAACACATTATGTTGTATCTGCCAGTTGTTTACATTGCCTGCAAGCAGGTACATACTGCCGCCCATTACCTTGTTAAGCCAGTTTTTAGACGAGTACGAGCCGTGATTGGCATCGTGCATTACATTCATGCCTATGCCTGCCATGCCCACACCCATAACTATAGTAAGCAGCAATTGCGCCCACCACGGTAAATGCAGGGTTAATATAACAAAATAAGGAGCAAGGTAAAGCAGGAACATAATGCCCGTTTTAAGGTGCAGTTTCCAGTTACCGGTCTTCTTTAAATTGTTTTCTTTAAAATAATCATTAACGCGTTTAGTAAGCGTCCTGAAAAATTTAATCGAGTCGGTCTTGGCAAAAACGGGAGGTGTGATGTTCATATGTAGTATATATTCATGCGTATCAAAGATAAGTATTATAACGTAGCTGTAAAACATATAGGTATAAAATATCGTGCCAATTGCTTACTTTTGCCGAAATTGATAGCACCCATGCAGGAGATAACCACCTATTTTCCCGACCTTACCGAAATGCAGATAGCGCAGTTTACTGCCCTTGAAGGCTTGTATACCGACTGGAATGCAAAGATAAACGTGATATCCCGCAAGGATATAGAATCGCTGTATACCAAGCACGTGCTGCACTCGCTGGGCATTGCAAAAGTTATGGCTTTTGCTCCCGGGGCAAGCGTTCTCGATGTGGGTACAGGCGGCGGTTTTCCCGGCATACCGCTGGCAATATTATATCCTGAAACCAACTTTTTTCTTGTAGATATTATTGCCAAAAAGATAAAGGTAGTGCAGGAAGTTGCTGCAGCCTTAGGCCTTAAAAACCTGCGTGCCGAACAAAAGCGCGCCGAGCTGATAGATGAAAAATTCGACTTTATTGTTAGCCGCGCCGTTACCAATATGCCCGATTTTGTAAAATGGGTTAAAGATATCATTAAAAAAAAGCAGCTTCACGAACTTAAAAACGGCATCCTTTACTTAAAAGGGGGCGACCTGAGCGAAGAGCTGGCCGATTTCCCCAAAGCTACCGAATACAACCTTGCCGACTTTTTTACAGATGAATTTTTTGAAACTAAAAAGGTGGTGCATTTGCCGTTGAAGTTTAAGCCGTAGTTTATTTGTGTACAATGGAACGCGGATAAAACGGATTGAGAACGCGGATTAACGCGGATTTCTTGAGGCAGTCATCGCGAGGCACGAAGCTATTTCGTATTTTTATACACAAAGTTACGCAAAGAAGACGCAAGGTTTCAAAAAGATTTTGCAGCACTATGAATGATCTGACATTGATAAATCACAACAAACAAAAGGCTCCCATTACAGGAGCCTTTGTTGTATACAAGCATTACAATTATATTGCGTTATAATAGATTACCCTAAAAAAGGATATCTGTAATCTGTAGGGGGTACTAAAGTTTCTTTAATAGTGCGTGGCGATACCCAACGCAGTAAGTTAAGAATTGACCCTGCCTTATCGTTAGTTCCGCTTGCCCTTGCACCGCCAAATGGCTGCTGGCCTACAACGGCACCCGTAGGCTTGTCGTTAATGTAGAAGTTACCCGCAGCATTCTCTAAAGCTTTAGCCGCTTCTTCAATAGCATAACGGTCCTGGCTAAACACAGCACCCGTAAGCGCGTATGGAGAGGTTTCATCTACCAGTTTAAGGGTTTCCAGCCACTGGTCATCCTCATACACAAATATTGTAAGTACCGGGCCAAAAAGCTCTGTGCTTAGTGTGTCGTATTGAGGGTTTGTAGTTACAATAACCGTAGGGTCTATAAACCAGCCCTTAGATTTATCATAAGTACCACCTGCAATAATTTCGGCATCCGGAGCCGCTTTTGCAGCATCAATATATTGGGCAAGTTTATCAAAAGAAGCCTCGTGTATAACTGCAGAAATAAAGTTTGACGGATCTTCCGGCGAACCTATTTTAAATGATTTTATATCGTTTACTAAATGCTCTTTAACTGCCGGCCATATAGACTTAGCAATATAAGCCCTTGACGCCGCCGAACATTTTTGCCCCTGGTACTCGAAAGCACCACGGGTTAAGCCTGTAGCCACGGCAGCAGGAATTGCAGAAGGGTGCGCCACCACAAAATCTTTACCACCTGTTTCGCCCACTATCCTTGGGTACGTTTTATACTTGTGTACATTCTGGCCAATTTTAGCCCAGATACCGTTAAACACATGGGTAGAACCTGTGTAGTGAATACCTGCAAAATCAGGGCTTGCAAGTACGGTATCTGTAATCATGACAGGGTCGCCGTGCACCATGTTTATTACACCTGCAGGAAGGCCCGCAAGTTTAAATACTTCCATAATAACATTAGCGCTATAGGTTTGCGATGCACTTGGTTTCCAAACCACTACATTACCCATGAGGGCTGGTGCAGCAGGCAGGTTACCGGCAATAGCTGTAAAATTAAATGGGGTAATGGCATATATAAAACCTTCTAAAGGGCGGTGCTCAAGGCGGTTCCATATCCCCTCAGATGACACCGGCTGCTCAGCATATATTTGCTGCATGTATCCGGCATTAAAACGCAGGAAGTCAATAAACTCACAAGCCGCATCGATCTCCGCCTGATGTACCGTTTTAGCCTGGCCTATCATTGTGGCTGCATTTATCTTAGCACGGTAAGGGCCCGCAAGCAGGTCGGCTGCTTTTAAAAATATAGAAGCCCTGTGTTCCCAAGCCATATCAGCCCATTTTTGCTTAGCGGCAAGCGCCTCGGCAATGGCTTTTTCTATGTGCTCTTTGTTAGCTTCGTGGTAGGTACCCAAAACTTTTTTATGGTCGAAAGGCGGGTTTATAGTTTTAGTGTTACCGGTACGAATTTCTTCGGCGCCAATGTAGTTAGGCACGTCTACGGTAGTATTGTAAAGTTCTTTAAAAGTGGCAAGTACCTGTTCCCTTTCTTTAGTTCCGGGGGCATAGCTTTTAACGGGTTCGTTAATAGCTTTAGGCACGTTGAAAATTCCTTTTGGCATAGTTGTAATTGTTTAAAGGATTAAAGTTTTTAAGCGCTGCAAAGATACAAAGAAATTTACAGATAGTATATTTAGGACATGCTTCTAACCCGGTTGAAAATCTATGATACAAACTTCACGAAGAATGTGCTAAGATTCGCAAAGAAAAAACATAAAAGAGGCATAAGGTAAATAATAATAACACTTCTTCTTGCAAAAAAAATGATCTCCAATATATGTAAACGATTTACTATTTTGTGAAAACGTAGCATCTTCTTAGAAATACATTGTAGAAATATTCCCGACAAATAAAATCAACATTTACTGCAGTTATTTCTTCAGCAAACTACTGTAAAGCGGTATACACGCCTTTTTTAGTAAAACGCCCGTTTCTACAGATAATCTGCATAATTTGGTTCGGGCTTGTCTTTAACGTGTTTTTTAATGTCGCAAAATACCATTACAGCCCTATTTGAAAACAACGAAAACATTGCTAAATTGATATATACGCAGCCGATAAAAAATATTTGTGTAGTATATAATCTACAAAATGAATAAAGCAGAAAGTTATGAAGTGTGAAAATTAATTTAGTGCGAAAGGAGCACTCAGCCTGAAAGTAGGTACCACAACTTTAAAAGTTCGGGTAGTTGTAAAGTTAACCATATTGTAATGACCCCTCATGGCTCCAAATGGAGAAGACAGTAAACAGCCTGAACTATAGGTGTGTTTCTCTCCTGGTTTAAGAACGGGTTTTTTACCTATAACACCTTCTCCGTCAACAATTTCGATATCATTTAAAGAGTCGTAAATTTCCCAGTGACGGGTATTAAGCTGTACAGAATCTTTACTTTGATTCTCGATGGTAATCTCGTAAGTAAAGGCAAATTGTATCCTGTAGTTTTTAAAGTAAGTGCCTTCAAAACTGGTAGATACAGATATTTTTATGCCTCGTGTTATTTGAGATACCATATAATAGTGTCGTTAGTTAACGGTTCAAAAGTACAAAATTATTGTGGGTTTCAACAATATGAAAATATTAAATTAAATCAAAAATAAAATTTAACCATTTGGCAGTTAATTAATAATATCCTGAGAGTTAGCATTGCCACGGCCTATAACCTTGTCATAACGCTCACCATTTTGCCTGTAATATACAAAGATGTTATAGTCGTCTTCGGTTTGGTAATAATTGCCATCTACAGCATGCTCGCCATCTACTTTACCACCTTTGTCGGCAGTGATATACATAAAATTATTAAAGCCCTGTTTTATCATTATAGCTTTGTTAAATGTCGCTGTTTTTTCATCATATTCTAAACGGTACTCATCGGTCTTTGCGTAGTTGTTAAACATGCCCCCCACATATATATCTTTCTTTTCATAAAACTCCGGAGCACTAAGTTTAAAAAACACCCAGGTATAGTCTGATTCCAGGTTTTGATTGGTAACACTCAGGTTAATATTTCGGGTAATAAAGTTACCATTTTTATCAGGAAAGTAAGTGTAGCCTTTGCTTGCGCGGGCATCGTTGGTATACAATATAGTTTCATAAATATCTTTTGCAGTAATGCGTAAAATATTATTTACAGCATTTCTAACATCCTTGTTATCAAAATACAAGTATTCATTACCGGCCCAAAATTGTGTTTCTTTATTATACTTATATATAAGGTCGTTGCCTATGGTGTATTGTGGTTTTACGTTGTATATGGCATTATCAAAACGGCCGTTCTGGAAGAGTGCCACCTTTACATTTTGCAATGGGTTTTGAAAGTTAATGCTCGCAGATTTGATGGCAAAATCCATGTTGTGCTTTTGCTGGATAACCTCCATATCCCGCGCCCTTTTTACCTGTAACGGCACACTTACCTTATCCTGGTACATAATAAACCTTCTCGAAAAAACTATTTCCCTGTCTTCATTAAGTATATTAAGTATATAATTGCCGGTTATTTTAATGGTGGTAAACTTGTTTGGAAATGTAAGCTGATAACGCGAATATATCTGTAGTGTGTTAAACGAATTTTCATAGGCTTGTATCCTTTGGCTGTCAAAGCCATCCAGGTAATCATTTACACTAAGCTGGGTACTGGGTGACCAGTCATAATTGCAATGTACAAGGCTGTAATAATAGTTTGCTTCATTGCCAAAAAGATCATCAAAAGCCAGTATAAAACTCTCCCCTAACCTAAAATACGGATACACATTTTCGCCACTTTGTATAAAAGAAACCGTTTTAATATTATAAGGCGGTGGTGTTTCCTGCAACTGCTGGGCACTAAAAGTAAAAGGTAAAAGTAGTAACATGACAAGGGCAATGGTACGTGGCTGTATCATTTTATGAGATATGTTTTATTCGTGAACGTAAAGATACTAAATATATTATAACCTAATATATTGATAGGTAAAAGTACACTTATGTGTTTTTTCGTGTTAAGGTTATACTAAACAACTGCATTTATAGTTATATTAGCATAACCAATTTTAAACCAATCATTAAACATGAAACACCTTACATTGTGGATGTTCCTTGCCGCTACGCCTGTAATTAGTGTAGCACAGGATCTAAAGGGCACAGACCCACTTCCGTTTGACGCTAACGTGCGAACGGGAAAACTTAAGAACGGCCTTACGTATTACATAAGGAAAAATGCCAAACCCGAAAACAAAGTAGACCTTAGGCTTGTTGTAAATGCAGGCTCGCTAATGGAAAACGATGACCAGCTGGGGCTTGCACACTTTATGGAGCACATGAACTTTAATGGCACAAAGCGTTTTCCTAAAAATAAACTGGTAGACTACCTGCAAAGTATCGGTGTAAAATTTGGGCAACACCTTAATGCCTACACAAATTTTGACGAGACCGTTTATTTCCTTCCCATTCCATCAGACAATCCTGAAAAATTAGAAAAAGGCTTCCAGGTTATAGAAGACTGGGCTTTTAATGCGGTGCTTACGCCCGAAGAGATTGATAAAGAGCGTGGTGTAGTGCTTGAGGAATACCGCCTGGGCCTGGGTGCCGATGACCGTATGATGAAACGCTACCTGCCTAAAATGCTTTATAAATCGCGCTATGCAGACCGTTTGCCAATAGGTAAAAAAGAAATCCTTGAAAAATTTAGCTACGATAAAATTATAAGCTTTTACAAAGACTGGTACAGGCCAGACCTTATGGCTGTTATTGTAGTGGGCGATATTAATGTAGATGCTATGGAAAAAAAGATCAAAGATCATTTTTCATCGTATCAAAATCCTAAAAACGAGCGCGAGCGCATTGTTTATGATGTTCCTAACCATAAAGAAACTTTTGTAAGTGTAGAGAGCGATAAAGAGTCGCCTTATGCACAGGTACAGCTTATTTATAAAGATGCCGGTATGCCTAAACCTGTGGTTACCATGAACGATTTTAATGATTACATTAAAAAAGGACTTTTTACCACCATGATAAACAACAGGCTGCAGGAACTTACTAACAATCCCAACCCGCCATTTACCTATGGTTTTAGCTATCATGGCGAAACCTGGGCACGCACTAAAGAAGGATACCAAAGCTTTGCTATGGTAGAAGAAGACAAACAGCTTGATGCCTTAAAAGTTTTAGTAGAAGAAAACAACAGGGTTAAAAAATTCGGCTTTACACAGGGAGAGCTTGAAAGGGCTAAAACAGACTGGCTGGCACAAACAGAAAGCCGTTATAACGACAGGGATAAAACAGAATCTGAAAATTTTGTATCAGAATACCAGTCGCATTTCCTTACACATGAGCCTACACCGGGTATTGAGTGGACCTTTGCCGAAATTAAAAAAGCATTGCCGGCCATTCAATTAAAAGATGTAAATGGTTTTGTAAACGAATACATTAAAGATGATAACAGGGTAGTGGTATTTACAGGCCCTGAAAAAGACGGCCTTAAAAAACCTACAGAAAAAGAAATATTAGACGTTATAAATGCCAAAGGCGAAAATCTTACTGCTTATGAGGATGTTGCTGTTGCAAAAAGCCTTTTAAGAAACGAGATAAAACCGGGTACTGTAACTAAAAAAGAAACTAATGCTAAGCTGGGTACTACCACTTTAACTCTTAGCAACGGCGCAAAAGTTATCTATAAAAAAACCGACTTCAAGAACGATGAGGTGGTCATGGAAGCCATTAGCCTTGGCGGCACCAACCTGTATAGCAACGAGGACTATAAAAAAACGCAGTTTGCCAATGGTGCCCTTGCCGAAGCCGGTTTCTCCGGACTTAAGCTTAATGATATTTCTAAATATATGACGGGTAAGATAGCAACGGTTAGTCCGTTTATTTATGGTGTTAACGAAGGCTTAAGCGGTAGCGCAACGCCTAAAGACCTGGAGTACATGCTCCAGATGACGTATGCTTATTTTACAGACCTTAACCTTGATAAAGAAGCTTTTGATAGCTACAAGCAAAAACAATCTGCTTTTTATAAAAACATGGCATCTGAGCCAAGCTTTTATTTTCAACAGCAATTTTACACCTATCTGTATGGCGACAATCCCCGCTTTAATGGTTTTATACCAACAGAAAAAACATGGGCAGAAACAGATTATAACCTGGCATACAACAAATACAAAGAACGTTTTGCTAATGCCGCCGATTTTGAATTTTACTTTGTGGGCAACATAGACGATAAGGCTATAGAAGAGTATTCTAAAAAATACATTGCTTCGCTTCCTGCCACATCTGCAGAAAAAGAAAAAGCTAAAGACCTTGGTTACCGCATGATAAAGGGTGAGCATAAAAAAGTGGTAAACAAAGGCGAAGACCCTAAGAGTACCGTTACAATTACTTATTATGGCGATACAGAATATTCTCCTAAAGAGAACCTTGCTATGGAAGCGCTTGGCGAAATCCTTACCATCAAACTTACCGAGGAGCTTAGGGAGAAAGAAAGTGGTGTTTATGGTATTAACGCTTATGGCAGCATTGGTAAAATACCTTACGGCTCTTACAGGTTTAATATAGGTTTTCCATGCGGGCCGGAGAATGCCGAAAAACTTACAGCATCTGCTTTAAGGGAAGTGCAAAAGCTTATAGATAAAGGACCCGATGCTAAAGACCTTAGTAAGTTTAAAGAGGCCGAGTACATGGAATACAAAAAGAACTTAAAAGAAAACAGTTTCTGGCTGGACAACTTTACAAGCTCATATACTAATGCTACAGATCCTGAAAGCATTCTTAAAAGAGAAGAAAGGGTAAAAGCCCTTACGGCTAAAGAAATTCAGGATGTTGCAAAAAAATACCTTACTAAAGATAAAGTTATTGGCATGCTAATGCCGGAAACCAATAAGTAATTCTGATTTTTTATTTAAATTGAAAACCCCCTGTGAGCCATTCATCGGGGGTTTTGCTATTATTTAATGAGACAAAAACTTTGTAACTTTGCTACCGTTACAACTTTTTACAAACTACACACAAAATATACAATGCAAAAAAAGATAGTACTGTTAGGATCGGGAGAGTTGGGTAAAGAATTTGTAATTGCCGCACAACGCATAGGGCAAACCGTTATTGCGGTAGACAGCTATGCTAATGCGCCCGCAATGCAGGTTGCCCACGGTTTTGAAGTTATAAATATGCTGGATGGTGATGCGCTTGATGCTGTTATTGCAAAACATAAACCCGATTTTATTGTACCCGAAATTGAAGCCATACGTACCGAACGTTTTTACGATTATGAAAAACAAGGCATTACTGTGGTACCAAGTGCCAAGGCGGCTAACTTTACCATGAACCGTAAAGCCATTCGCGACCTTGCGGCTAAAGATCTTGGCCTGCGTACAGCAAATTACCGCTACGCAACCAGCGCTACAGAACTGGAACTGGCTGTTGCCGAAGTGGGCATGCCATGTGTGGTAAAACCATTAATGTCGTCATCGGGTAAAGGGCAGAGCACTATAAAATCTGGCCCGGACATAGAAAAGGCATGGAACTATGCTGTAGAAGGTTCCCGTGGCGATGTTGTAGAGGTAATTGTAGAGGCGTTTGTAAATTTTAATAGCGAGATCACGTTGCTAACCGTGACCCAAAATAACAACCCCACCCTATTTTGCAGCCCTATAGGCCACAGGCAGGAACGCGGCGATTACCAGGAAAGTTGGCAGCCGGCAAATGTAACAGACAAGGATATTATCGAAGCGCAGGATATGGCACGCAAAGTTACCGAAGCCCTTGGTGGTGCAGGCCTTTTTGGCGTTGAGTTTTTCCTTACAGATGAAGGTGTATATTTCTCTGAATTATCTCCACGTCCGCACGATACGGGTATGGTAACACTTGCAGGTACACAAAATTTTAATGAATTTGAATTGCACCTGCGTGCCATTCTTAGCCTGCCCATTGCCGAAATTACACTTGAAAAAGCCGGGGCAAGCGCTGTAATATTAGCATCACAAAACAGCGACAGCCCATCTTTTACCGGCGTAGAGCAAATTGCTGCTTTACCTAAAACAGATTTCAGGTTATTTGGCAAGCCTACCTCCCGCCCTTACCGCCGAATGGGTGTAGCATTGGTTAACGATAGCCTTAATACTCCCGTTCAGGATATTATAGAAAAAGCTAAAGCGGCAGCTGCATTGATAACGGTAAACGATTAATTTTTGAAAAAATAATTTTTTATTGTATTATTTTGTATTTTAGCAGCATAACCAATATTATAAAACAATGAAAAAATTACTGGTCGCTGCGGGCTGTCTGTTTCTGCTCGCTGCATGCACAAAGCACGCCGAACAAATTGATGTAGCAAAAATAAAGATGAAATCCTGGAATTTGCCTGAAGAAGAAATTAGCTCTTACAAATTTCAAACTGATGAGGCACTGGATAGGGATGTGTACAAAATTATTGCTGCCGATTACACAAAACTATATCAACATTATCAAAATACAAATTTGGACATGGCAGAAACGAACTTAACAGAGGCGGGTAAATATATTGGCCTTGCTGAAAAAGCTTCTAACAAAACATTTTATATTGTAAAAGCGTATAGTGTAGCAGCAGGAGATACAATTCATAAAAAAATATTTTTTATTGATGATAAAAATGCACTTATAGATGTTATAAATACTAAATAGCTATCTCCTTAAAATCCATCTTCATGATGGATTTTTTTTGCCCTAAATCTGCTTCCAAGTTTGTATAATAATGTACAGGACTAACTGTATTTAATCTTATGATTTAGACAGCTGTTTAAAGATGATGTTTACCACGGTACCTTTCTCCGGTTCCGACTGGATAACGAGTTCGCCATTATGCATACGGATAATTTTCATGGCAAGCGGCAGCCCAAGCCCGTATCCATTATAACGCGATGCTTTTTTTCCGCGGAAAAAAGGCTCATAAAGATAGGGGATATCTTCGGGTGGGATACCAATACCAATATCTGCAATGGTAATTTTTATGGATGATTTATTAGCCGATAGCGACACAAAAACCTCATCGTTATCAGAATATTTTACACCATTACTAATAATATTGCTAACAGCGAGTTCCAGTAACGGGCGGTTGCAGGGCAGGTTAAGCAAATCGGTATCATCGGGCACATCGTTAAGCTTTATGGTAATGCGGTTTCCGGGATACATTTTATCCAGTTCGCATTTTACATCCATAAGCAATTCGTCCATGCGCACCACATCCTGTACCTGTTTGTTGCCATCATAACCGGTCTGGGTAAGCTTTAGCATGCTTTCAGTAAGGTTGGCAAGGCGCGTAGCCTGGCGCTGTATGTTGTTTAGCACCTCTTCATATTCTGCCGGAGTACGTTCTTTTAACAGTGCGATTTCACTTTCGGCAATTATGGTGGTAATAGGGGTTTTAAGTTCGTGCGAGGCATTGTTTATAAAATTCGCCTGAATTTCAAAACTCGTTTGCAGCCTGTCCAGCATATCATTAAAAGTATTGGTAAGGTCGGATATTTCATCATGCGGGTCGGCATCAGGCACCGGCAGGCGGTTGTGCAGGTTGCTCGCGCTAATGCGCTTTACTTCGGCAGTAATTCGGGATACCGGGTTAAGAATCCTGCGCGCCAGGAACCTCCCAAAGAAAAAGGCAAGCAGCAAGAATGCAAGCCCACCCACAATAAGTATGCGCGTTATGTACAGAGTTGTGGTATTGCCACGGCGATCGCGAGCCGTAACAATGATCATGTACTTTACCCCACCTTCGTTAAATACCTGTGCATAAAAATAATGGTCGTCGTCTTCTACCCAACCCGACCCATTTTGCATGGTATCCCTGTAAAAATCGGGTGGCAGGTGCAGCTCTGTGTTATATTCAAACAACGTTGGCCCGTTAACCTTAAGTACATAGTCTTTCTCATCTATAAGTTCTTCGAGCCCATTATCTTTAAGCTGGCGGTAATACCGGGCTTTTTCGGGGTCGTTCTGATAGTGTATAGAAGCTACAATTTTAGCCCGGTCTTCCAGGCGCTTTATAAAATAATACTCATTATTGCGCTTAAATAAAAAGAGCACCACAATGCACAGCAACAGCGTACTGATACCCGAAAGGGCCACATAAGTTATGGTGATTTTTTTACGTATTTGCATATACTTATGGCTTTACAACATAGCCTAACCCTTTTATAGTATGTATTAATTTATGGCTGTAGGGCTTGTCTATTTTTTTGCGGATGTAATTAATGTAAACATCTACCACATTAGTATTCATATCAAAATTAATGTTCCACACATTATCCAGTATCTTTTCGCGGCTTAAAATAGTGCCACTGTTTTTAGCAAGGTAATGCAGCAGGTTAAACTCTTTAGCGGTAAGCACTATATTTTCGCCATTGCGTTTTACGCTCTTTGTACGTAAATCTATTTCCAGGTCTTCTATTACAATGTTCTCTAATGCTTTTTGTTCCTGCCCTGCACGGCGCACCAAGGCATTAACACGGGCTTCAAGCTCTGTAAATCTAAAGGGTTTTGCCATATAATCATCGGCACCGGCATTAAGGCCTGCTACAATATTCTCGCTGCTGTTAAGGGCGGTAAGCATTAATATAGGCACAAAATTGCCTGCTGCCCTAAGGCGCCTGCATAGCTCTATGCCGTTAATATCGGGCAGCATAACATCGAGCACTATAATATCAAAATTATTATTAGAGAGCATCTCCCATGCGGTGGTTCCATCGAGCGCAGCACTCACATCATGGTTCTTTTCAGACAATCCTTTACGGATTACCGACAGCAAATTAGGTTCGTCTTCTACAATAAGTATCTTCATGCACATGTGGTTTATGGCAAAAATAGCGAATAGGGGTTTATAAAATCACATAAATGTTGCATACGCGATACATAATGTGTTTTTTGTGATATATATAATTTTAAATTTGTTTGCAACGCAGGGCGATGCGCTGCTTTTGTATGTACTATATACATGATGAGGAAATTCTTTAATTTCAATATTAAATTTTTAAATCTTTACCTGTAACTTAATGATGTATTTCCCGACTAATCTTTAAAATACCTAAAATCATGAAACTATCTTTAGCCATTATCCCCCTGGTTATTCTTGCGTTCTTTTTTGTATACTTTGGCATGCCTGTAATTAATTATGGGTTTGTTCAACTTCCCTTAATGCTTTTGCTGCTTATACTTGCTACTATAGTACTAACAATAAATATAGAGCAGGTGGGTGCCAAAACTAAAGTGCACCTTACAAAACTTCACCGACCCCTGTTTGTAGTTTTTGCTGTTGTACTGGCATATACAATTCTTGCACCGTTGTTTACAACCCTGCCCTTGTTTAGAAACGAGTCGTATAGAAATATGATAGGTAAAGTGCATACCGGCGAAAAAATAACCAACCATATTGCCCCTATTGCATTAGACCGTATTCGTGTAGTAGACGAGCCTCTGGCAACATTGCTTGGCGAAAAAATATTAGGGTCTGACCAGGGACTTGGAAGCAAGAGTGAACTGGGCGAATTTTTTATACAGAAAGTTAATAATGAGCTGTATTGGGTGGCTCCACTATTACATTCAGGTTTTTTTAAATGGCTTAATAATAAGGAAGGTACAGAGGGGTACGTAATGGTTAGCGCTACTAACGAGCGCGATGTAAAACTTGTGCAGAATATAGATGGCAAAGACCTTAAAATAAAATACCAGCCGGGGGCTTACTTTGGCAGTGATGTAGAGCGTCACCTGTACTTTAATGGTTATGAATCTACCGGGCTTGCCGACTACAACTTTGAGATTGACGAGAAAGGGCATCCGTACTGGGTAGTTACAAAATTTAAAAAGAGGATAGGTTTTGCCGGTAACGATGCTGTAGGCGTTGTTACAGTAGATGCCCAAACTGGTGCCATAAAAGAATATGATATTACTACTGTGCCCGCCTGGATAGACCGCGTGCAACCTATATCGTTTATTTTAGACCAGCTTAGCGACTGGGGCGAATATGTGCACGGTTACTGGAATTTTAGTAACGAAGATAAACTTATGATTACCGAGGATCTTACACTTGTATATGGCGAAGATAACCGTTCGTACTGGTATACTGGAGTATCAAGTGTAGGTAAAGAAGAATCGGCTGTAGGTTTTATGCTGGTAGATACCCGTACTAAAGAGGCTACTATGTACAAGCAGAGCGGTGCTACAGAGTATGCTGCACAAAGCTCGGCCGAAGGTAAGGTGCAGGAAAAAGGCTATAGGGCGTCCTTACCTATACCTTACAACATTAATAACATACCTACTTATGTTATGACACTTAAAGACGGCGGCGGACTGGTAAAAATGTATGCTATGGTGGCCATAGGCGATTATACTATTGTGGGTGTAGGCAACACCATGCGAGAAACTTTAATGTCTTACAAAAACGTGTTTAACATGGCCGGTAACCGCATTAACCCCGATGCTCAGGCAAACCGAAAAATGGTAAAGGCGGTGGTAACACGCATACAGAGTGATATTAAAAACGGTAACAGCTTCTACTATTTTACGGTTAATACATCGCCTAAAATATTTGTGGGTTCATCGCAATTATCAAACGAGCTGCCTGTTACAATTGTGGGTGACAGCATTAGTATATCGTTTGACCTTGATAAGGAGGATGTAATTGATGTGTCTACTTTTGATAATTTGAAATTGGGCGTGGGGAAATAATTTTGCCACCACATTATCCCCATGCCCAGCACCCAGGGCATCGAACTACAAAACACAATGACCCAATTATAATATCGCATGACAAAAAAACGTTATTTTTGTGCCTGTAATGCAAACTACAAAACAAAACAAAATGAAAGCATATGTATTTCCGGGCCAGGGTGCCCAGTTTACCGGGATGGGCAAAGAGCTGTATAACAGCAACCCGCTGGCTAAAGAACTTTTTGAAAAAGCAAACAACATCCTGGGTTTCAGGATTACCGATATAATGTTTGAAGGCACTGCAGAGCAACTAAAACAAACAAACGTTACCCAGCCGGCCGTATTTTTACACTCGGTTATCCTTGCCAAAACACTGGGCGACAGCTTTATACCAGATATGGTTGCAGGCCACTCGTTAGGAGAATTCAGCGCGCTGGTTGCTGCAGGGGCTTTAACCTTTGAAGACGGACTTAAACTGGTTGCACAACGTGCTGCGGCTATGCAAAAAGCCTGCGAAATTACCCCGAGCACTATGGCTGCGGTATTAGGCCTTGAAGATAAAATTGTAGAAGACGTATGCGCGTCTATAGATGGTGTGGTTGTTGCGGCTAACTATAACTGCCCGGGCCAGCTTGTGATATCGGGTGAGACAAAAGCTGTTGAGGCTGCGTGCGAAGCCATGAAAGCTGCCGGCGCTAAGAGGGCACTTATATTGCCTGTAGGTGGTGCGTTCCACTCCCCTATGATGGAGCCTGCACGTGAAGAACTTGCGGCAGCTATTGAGCAAACTACAATTACTAATCCCGTTTGCCCTGTATACCAAAATGTACCTGCTACTGCAGTTATCGATGCCGAACAGATAAAACGCAACCTTATAATACAGCTTACCGCTCCTGTAAAATGGACACAGAGCGTACAGAACATGATTGCCGATGGTGCTACCCTGTTTACAGAAGTTGGCCCGGGTAATGTACTGCAGGGCCTGATTAAAAAGATAAATAAAGAAGCTGATACGGCAGCCGCTTAATCTGTTTCAGATTTTTGATTTCAGATTGCCAATAGAGAACGATTAAACGTATAATTCAATCCTCAGCATCATAAGGTGTTGAGGATTTTGTATATTTGGAGTAGCATAACTCCTAAGCCATGAAAACAAAAAACTTTATACTTACCATTGCCGCCTTGTTTATAACAACTTTTGTAATCGTGTTTTTAATCCGGTTAAACAACGATCATAAAGAATGCGGAGAAGCCACCACTTACAGCAAAAACAGTAAAGGCAACACCGTAATTAACAAAAAACACATTTGCAAAGAAAAGTACCATTTTTAATATGGTAGTATTAAAATAACATAGCTGCACGCAACTAATACAGTTTATAATACTCTTATTATAAACCACCTACTTTTAACCGCTATGTTTAAAAAAATACTTTGGTTACTCCCTTCCCTATTTTGCTTAGTGTCCTGTGCTACTATATTTACAAAAAAAGAATATAATGTAAAACTGTATTCTAATATAACAAACGCTAAAGCTAAGGTAAAAGACAGTCTTTATATGCTACCCGCAAATGTTACAGTAAAACGATCTAAAGAGGTTTTGCCGGTTACTCTAATTACAAACACAGACACTGTACATATTTTGCTAAAGCCGCGGCTTAACGTCCAATTTATTTATGGCAACATCGCTTTTGGTTACCTGGGCTACCTTACAGACTTAACTAACAAAAAGAGGTTTACCTATGGAAAAGAAATTTTACTGGACGATATAAACCGCGATAATGACAGCCTGAAAGCACGAGAAAATACTAAATATTTCGACCGTGAATTCCCTACACACAAAGGCCAGATAAACATTACTGCCTCCATACCTTATGCAAATAATTTTTATACGCAGCCGCGCAATGAACCTGTTAAATCCAATTCCGGATTTTTTGGTTTTTCCGTAGGTGCCGAATATTTTTACATGGATAAACGTTTTTTAAAATTTACTGCTGGCAGCAGTACAGATTTTAAAGTACCTTTCCCTGTGCCTTTAGATCATTTTGACCCTTACGAAACAGTAATGGCAACAAATTTTACACTTACCAATAACCACAAAGTTGGCCGATTTACTCTTGGTTACGGATTAAATTATGCCTTTTACACATGGAGGCTTATAAATCCTGACCATACGTTTCCTGTTTATGGTCCCCAATCAAGAACTAAAAATATACACTCATACGGGTTAAGCTTTAATGCATACCATCAATTTAGCACGTCTTTTTTTTTAGGTGTGGTATATAGCCCTACGTTTGTTAACAGTTTTCCGGTTGCACAATTTAAATACCAGCATGCCATAAGCCTGGACTTGCTATTTAAATTTACTTTACATAAATAACTATTCTTTTTTTTGGCTTAAACAAATTTTCCAATAATATATTACAAAGAAAAAGTTAGCCACTAAAGCAATATCAGGAACTATAAAATCTTCCTGAAAAATACTCTGTTTAAAGTTATTACTTAATAATGATACCATTAAAAAGCTAACTGCAAAATAAATTACTGTCCAAATTAAAGCGCCCTTTATTGTAGCAACAGTATGCGCAGGTACATTTTCAATTTTGTCATGATTTGTACTTTCTTCCATGCTTACACTTATAGGAAAATGAGATATTAATAATTATTTCGCTTCTTTGATATGCTAAGTCAGGAAACTTTGCGCAGCATGGGTGTAGGTAATTATGCGGAATGCTGCTTAAAATATTCTCGCCAACTTTTTATTACTAAGAGCAAATTAAACAACATAATAAACTGAAGGCCTGCATACTCTTTTCTAAAAACGTTCTGTGTAAAACCCTCGCTTATTACATAGGCTATATAAACTGCTACTACAAACCACACCACTGTTTTAAAAATTGTTAGTTCTTTTGTAGCGGGTGGTTTTGAAAAAAGTATTCCAGCGGATTTTTTAAAAAATGTCTTCCTGTCCATCATGAAATTTTGTTGTTGTAAATATCGTGATATTATTTTTTGCTGAACGTGCGACCATGAAAAATCCCAAGCCTGTTTGGTTTGGGATTTTTACTTATTGGCTATTTTTATGAGATTCTTCGGCTTCGTTGCACTCCGCTCAGAATGACACTCTCATACTAAAACTGAAAACTGTGACTGACTACTGAACACCGGATACTGTTTATTTACTCCTTACCTTCTGCTCCCATTTCCAGGCAGAGGCAAGAGCATCTTCTAACGATAATTCGGCTTTCCAGCCCAGTACATCATTAGCTTTAGTAGTATCGGCATACGCTTCGGTAACGTCGCCTTCCCTTTTAGGTACAATTTTATAGTTAAGCTGCTTTCCGCTTGCGGCTTCAAATGCTTTTATCACTTCAAGAACCGATTTACCTTTACCGGTACCCAGGTTAAACACCTCAACATTATCGGCGTTTTTGCTTTCTGTGAGGCGTTTTAGTGCTGTAACGTGTGCTTTGGCAAGGTCTACTACATGAATGTAATCACGCACGCAGGTACCATCGGGCGTTGGGTAATCATCTCCAAAAACCGATAGCTGTTCGCGCAGGCCAATAGCCGTTTGCGTAATGAACGGCACAAGGTTTTGCGGAACCCCAAGTGGCAACTCGCCAATGTTAACTGATGGATGCGCCCCAACCGGGTTAAAATAACGTAGCAATATAGCTTTGATGTTGCTAACATTAACCACATCGCGTATAATTTCTTCTCCTATCTGTTTTGTATTTCCATAAGGTGACATAGCCGGTTGTATAGGGCTTTCTTCAGATATAGGCATTTTCTCTGCCTGTCCGTATACCGTGCAAGACGAGCTGAATATAAAGTTGGCGGCATCTCTTTTCTGTAATTCCTGAAGGATGTATACTAAGGCGCCAAGGTTGTTCTCGTAATATAACAGCGGATTCTGAACACTCTCCCCTACTGCCTTAGAGGCTGCAAAATGGATAACGCCCGATACATCGTCGTGCTTTTTAAAGAACGATTGCACCGCAGCCTTATCACGAAGGTCTATTTTTTCAAACTCAGGTTTCGTTCCGGTAATGGCTTGAATACCTTCTAAAACTTCAACGGATGAGTTAGAAAGATCATCTATAACCACTACTTCAAAACCCTCGTTTTGAAGCTCTACTACTGTGTGCGACCCTATAAAGCCAAGCCCGCCTGTTACTAATATTTTCATTTATTACTTAGTTGGTTTAATTGTAAAATCAAAGATATCGACACCTTTCCTATCCCTGTAATGATGTGTGAGGCTTGCGCTCTGGTCTCTGGTCCACTGCATACTCGGTGCAGTGTCCACATTGTTCTGACTAGCCCTCATAATTCCGCTTTTTATACTCTCAATATCTTTTGCAACCGAATCCTTATCAACGCTAACGGTATAAAAATAGTGAATACCGATGGGATCCTGTACAAAATTTGTGCTATCCAGTTTAGTGTACTGATCTACAGTTATAGGACAATCTTTATTTATCCTTGCAGATTCCTCTACTAAATAGGATTTTTTTTTATTTTGATTGACCTTAATATAATCATATATATTGTATGCAACTATAGCTATTATGATAAGTAATGCCCACCAATATCTACCAACTTTTTTTTCTTCCATTATTTTAAAAACTCCAAAATACTGTCTGTTATAAATGCAATTTGCTCATCATCAAGTTCGGTATGCATCGGCAAGGAGATCACTTCCTTAACCAACTGGTTGGTTACCGGAAAATCTGCTTCATTATAACGTGCATCGGCGTATGCCTTCTGGCTATGTAATGGTATTGGGTAGTATATGGCACAAGGTATACCTTTATCAAGCAGGTGCTGCATAAGCGCATCCCTGTCGGCATCCAGTATCCTTAACGTATACTGGTGAAAAACATGGCTATCGGCAGTACCCGTTACAACCGGTGTAACAACTTTAGCATGGTTAGCAAGAGCAGCGCTGTATTTATTAGCTGCTGCCTGCCTTGCTGCATTATAAGTATCCAGCAGTGGCAGTTTAGCATTAAGCACCGCTGCCTGCATGCTGTCTAACCTGGAGTTTACACCCACCACATCGTGGTGGTAACGCACGTACATACCGTGGTTTACAATACCCCGAAGGGCATGGGCAAGGGCATCATCGTTAGTAAAAATAGCACCGCCATCGCCATAAGCACCAAGGTTTTTAGACGGAAAGAACGACGTAGAAGCTACATGGCCCATTACGCCCGCTTTCTTTTTAGTACCGTCGGCAAAAGTATACGTTGCACCTATCGCCTGTGCATTATCCTCTATAACATACAGGTTATGCTCTTTGGCTACAGCCAGAATTTCTTCCATATTAGCAGCCTGACCAAAAAGGTGTACGGGAACAATAGCTTTGGTTTTTGGGGTAATTGCCTTTTTTATGGCATTTACAGATATGTTAAACGTATCTGCATCTACATCTACAAGTACCGGTGTAAGTTGCAGCAACGCTATAACTTCAACGGTGGCAGCAAAGGTAAAATCGGCAGTAATAACCTCATCACCCGGCTTAAGGCCAAGGCCCATCATAGCAATCTGTAAAGCATCGGTACCATTAGCACATGGTATTACGTGTTTTACATCAAGGTACTGCTCCAGGTCTTTCTGGAATTTCTGCACCTGTGGCCCGTTAATATATGCTGTGTTATCTAACACTTCCTGGATAGAAGCGTTTACGGTTTCTTTTATCTGATCATATTGCCCCTTAAGGTCAACCATCTGTATTTTTCTCATATCTTACATCCCTTGCCGTTAGTTGCCAGGGAAAAAATTTAAGTTATTAATGAGCACAAAAATAATTAACTTTAATGAGTAATTGCCTTATAAAATACTTTTTTAAAGCACCGTGTTTAAAACGCATATTAACGCTTAACCACCAATTGCACCAATTAAGCGAATTTCAATTCTTATATGATTTCTTTTATAAACTACAGTAATTTAGTATTTGTGGAAATTTGTGTAATTCGTGGTTTATTTTTCAGGATAGAGCTCAAAGCCTCGTCGCTGCATTGCTAAAAAAAATAACCGTAATTTTGCCTTTATAAACCCGTGTTATGTTTTTTATATACAGCCTGCTTACCCATATTGCCCGTTTTGTGCTTAGTATTGTAGCACTTTTTAATCCCAAGATAAAATTGTTTGTGCAGGGACGTAAAAATGTATTTACAACACTGGCACAACACATAAAACCAGCCGACAAAACCATTTGGTTTCATGCGGCATCCCTTGGCGAATATGAGCAGGGACTGCCTATTATGGAAAGAGTGAGGGGCTTGTACCCCAACCATAAAATTGTACTTACCTTTTTTTCACCGTCAGGTTATGAGGTGCGCAAAAATACTAAAGCTGCCGATGTTACAGTGTATTTACCTTTAGACACTCTGGCTAATGCCGAAAAATTCATGCAACTGGTACACCCTGATATGGCTTTTTTCGTGAAGTATGAGTTTTGGCCCAATTACCTTAACGAACTTAAAAAGGCTAATGTTTCAACCTATCTTGTTTCGGGATTGTTCAGGCCCAACCAGGTTTTCTTTAAATGGTATGGTGGTTTTTACCGTGAGGCGCTAAAGGCATTCAGCCACTTTTTTGTGCAATACGACAACTCTAAGCAACTGCTCGGCAAAATAGGCTTTACCAATGTTACCATAAGTGGCGATACCCGTTACGACCGTGTAAGCGAAATACTGGAACGCGACAACAACCTCCCTTTTATAGAAGAGTTTATTAACGGCAAGGTTACGGTAGTTTTGGGCAGCTCATGGCCAAAAGACGAAAACCTGATGTTCGATTTTATAAATTCGGCAGTTAATGTAAAGTTTATCATCGCTCCCCACACCCTTAGCGAAGACCATATAAATGACATTAAGAAAAATATACACAGGCAGGTAGTTTTGTTTACCGAAAAAGAAGGGAAAAGCCTTGCCGAATATGATGTTATTATTATTAATACCATAGGCATTTTAGGCAAGATTTACAGCTATGCCGATGTTGCTTATGTGGGCGGGGGCTTTGGCACTGCAGGCCTGCATAATATATTGGAGCCTGCTGCCTTTGGTGTACCCGTTATCATTGGGCCTAACCATAAAAAATTCCCGGAAGCGGTGGCATTAGTGCAAATGGGCGGTGTCATTGCCGTGAAAGACAAAGCAGAAATGGAAGATGCACTGTCGTCACTTATATATAACGACGATTACCGTTGGGAAAAAGGCCATATAGCAGGAACCTTTGTTAGCATGAACCGGGGGGCAGTAAATACAATCTTTAATTACATTACCAATGAGCAGGCTACAGTTTAAACCGTTTATAAGTGTTGATGCACCTATTGTAGTAACTATGATGGAGCAATTTTATGCAATAGACAATTATCCTATGGATGTGGCAGTTGCCAAAGATTTATTCCTGGAATTTATACAGAATGAGTCGCTTGGCAAAGGTTGGACAATTGTACTTGATTGCGAAGTTATGGGGTATTTTATCCTGACGTTTGTTTTTAGTTTTGAATACAAAGGCCGTATTGCTTTTCTGGACGAACTGTTTATTTCAGAAAAGGCTCGTGGCAAAGGAGTAGGCAAAAAAGCCCTTGAATTTATGGCAGAACAGGCAAAGCTACTCTCTGTAAAAATTATTTACCTCGAAATTGAAAATCATAATGATGCAGCCAGAAAGCTTTACCTGTCTAAAGGTTTTGCTGTGCATAACCGCGCATTAATGAAAATGGTGGTGCAGTAATTTTATTTTTCAGCTAACTTACCTCAACAACGAGAAATGTCCTTTTATCTCAGGAATCGCTTCGTCCAGTTTTACAATATACCAATAGTCTGATGCCGGTAGTGGATAACCATTTAAGGTACCATCCCAAAAGCGGTTCTGGCGGTTAAGGCTAATTATAAATTTACCATAACGGTCAAATATATCAACCGTAGCCTGTGGTAGCAATGGCATATCTGCAAGGGTAAACACATCATTAACAAGGTCGCCGTTTGGCGTAAATGCTTTCGGGATAAGGTCTATTAAAAATGTTTTACGGTCTATTCCACATAAATTAACAGACTGCGCATAAACTGTATACACACCACTTCTCAAATTTCTAAATACCGGCGATACCTGATAGTTAACCCTGTCGAGCGAATAAGTATAGTTTTCGGGGGTAGCATCTGCCATAATAACAGTAGCCGTTGTACTGGTTACCGCAACGTTGGCAATATCGGGCGCAGCAAGTTCAGTAACAATAAAAGTGCGGGTGGTACTACAGCCAGACGCATTAGTCAATATAACGCTGTAACTACCCGGCTCATCTACCTCAATACTGGCAGCACGGTTTGCTTCCGGGGTATTCCACTCGTAACCCGTTATACCTGCCGTAGCAGCATCAAGATTTACAGTATTTCCTTTGCAAAAATTGACAGCGGTATTTGCAACAGTTGCAGGTGTATCAAAATGGCTAACGGTAACAGCCTCACGCGTAGCAGATGTACAGCCGGCAGCGCTTACAGCTTCGGCATAAAAAGTAGTATTTACAGTAACAGCAGGCGCAGTAAAAGGGCTTCCTGTACCTATCTCTGTACCGGCGGTAGCACTATCATACCAGTGTATTACACCTTCAGATGCTGTAGCCTGTAATACAGGATTTTCTGTACCGCATACCGCTACCGAAGCATTAGCTATAGTTACAGTGGGGATAAGGTTTACAACAGCAGTAACCGCAGTACGCGTTGCTGTTGTACAGGTTGCATCATAAGCAGATGCATAATAGGTCGTGGTTTGGGTAAGCACGGGCGTATCAAAACCTGCACCTGTAGTATCTGTAAATAATGGCGTACCTCCGGTAGCAGTGGTATACCAGTAAACAGTATCGGTATTTGCAGTAGCCATAAGATGTGCCGAGCTACCCGTACCGCATGCAGGCATAGCCGTTGCACTTGCGGTAATCCTGGAAATACTTATTGTTGTAGTGGCCGATATATTTAATACAGGGTCGCCTGTGGTACCACCATATTCTACAATATAACCTTTAGCCTGGTAGTCGCCACTTGAATCTCCATTTACACTTAGGTCGTTCCAGGCGCCTGCAATACCTACTCCCGGTGCTGTAATATGCGCATAGTCTTCTACATTTAAATTGTTAGGCTCATTATTGTTCCAAAAAGCAAAATTTGGGGTAGAGCCATTTACTGCGCCATTCCAAAAAACCGTTCCTGCTTCCGGGCCGGTAACCCACTTCCACACGCCTTCTGTTTCGGCATCGCTCCCGCCAATCCAGCCTGTGCCTGTGGCCTGCTCGCCACAAAGCTGTGCTTCATCGGCAGATAGTAACGTAGCAAGATACCCCCTTAATCCAAAGTAAGTACTGGCAGCAGCAGCATCTCTGGCAGATGTCCAGCTAATCCCTAATGAGGGCACATATAAATAATAATGTTCTGTTGACTCTAAATAATTTGCTGCCCCTACAGATATTGAGAAAGTACGCGTGCCCGCCGGATTTGTAGTATTATTATTGTATGTTACATTATTTACAGCAGCCATAAAAGTAGCAAAAGGTAATTGCTGCCCCGCATTTCCGCGCAGGGTTAGCTTTCCGGCAGATGCATTCCAGGTTGCCGCAACACCGGTAACAGGAGTACCAAGTGCTAATATATCCTGACCATTTACATAGCCCGAAGATATTTGTATATAAACCGCTTCAAGGGTAGTGTCGGCAGGATCATGATCGGTAATAGAAAATGAAGTTACAACGTTTACAGGACTACCCGGGCAATATACCTGGTTACCCATTGCAGCAACTATCGGCGGGTTGTTTGTCTGTGCTAATGATGTTAACCCAAAACAAAAGATTAAAACCAACTGTATCTTTACATAAAACGATGTAGCATTCTTCATTTCGTAAAAATAGTAAAATATTTTTACGGCGTTACTAATTTTTTGGGTACTGCAGCTTCTGGAATATATCCCATACCACGATACCCGCACTAACCGAAATATTTAGCGAATGCTTGGTGCCCTGTTGCGGAATCTCGACAACACCATCGCATAATGAAACAGCTTCCTGTGCCACACCTTTAACTTCGTTACCAAAAACAAGTGCATACTTTTCGCTATCCGCAGGCTCAAAATCCTGTAATAAAACAGCATCTTCTACTTGTTCTATAGCAAGTACTATTATTCCCTCTTCTTTAAGCGACACAATGGTTTCAAGGATATCTTTTTTGTACTCCCAGGCAACAGTATCTGTAGCGCCAAGTGCAGTTTTGTGTATCTCCTTATTAGGGGGTGTAGCCGTTATGCCGCACAGGTATATTTTTTCGACAAGAAAAGCATCAGCCGTCCTGAAAACCGACCCAATATTGTGCAGGCTGCGCACATCGTCCAGTATAATTATAAGCGGGGTTTTCCCTGCCTGTTTAAATTCTTCCTGGTTTTTACGGCCCAGTTCGCTATTGGCTAATTTTCTCATCGGGTAATCTTTGGTTTCGTCAGCAAAAATACATTATTGAAGCATTTGCACTACATGCAGCAAAAAAATAACCGTTCCCAAATGCAGAAGGGAACGGTTACATTAAAAAACGCAGTTGTAATTACGATTTTTTCTCAGTATCTATTTTTTTAAACCCTATAGAACGATGGCCTTTCTTTACAGATTCCTGCCATTTAACATATTGTTCTTTGCTCAATATATTTTTCATTTTAGTATCAAAAGCAGTATTATCTTCTTTTACTTTTTTCTGCATAGCCGCATGATCATGCTGTTCGCCATTTTCCATCTTTTTTACCTCGGGAGCCATTGCTGCATGATCTTTTTCCTGTTCTTCATACAATGCTTTTACCTTAGCCTGCTGTGCATCGTTAAGGTTAAGTTCTTTGGCAATTTGTTTTGCCTGCTCATCGGGCGTCACTTTATGTAACTTTTTTTCATTTTTAATTTTATCGCCCGCCGGCCTGTCCATTCTGTTAATACCTGGTTTAATTGTTTTTTCCTGTGCATAACCGCCTATTGCCGCAAGAAGCAAAAGCCCTGTAACTATTTTTTTCATTATTTGTTTGTTTTATTATACAGTATAAAGATACCTAAATTACATTTACAATTTAAAATAAATGAGGTGAATCTTACAAATGCAGCGGTAAATGTGGCCGGGATTTATACATTTCCTATCTGCGCTTTTTTGATTAAATTCGCCTTTCACAATTGTAATACCTATTCCATTGGCTTCTAAAGAAAAGACTGCAAAAGAAACCCCGTTAATGAAACAGTATAATGCCATTAAGGTTAAATATCCTGATGCGTGCCTGCTGTTTCGTGTAGGCGATTTTTATGAAACCTTTGGCGAAGATGCTGTAAGGGCAGCGGGGATATTAGGTATTGTACTTACCAAGAGGGGCGCAGGCAGCGAGACCGAAACCGCACTGGCCGGTTTTCCGCACCACTCGCTTAATACCTATTTGCCAAAACTGGTAAAAGCCGGGTTGCGTGTTGCCATTTGCGACCAGCTGGAAGACCCTAAGATGACCAAGACCATAGTAAAACGCGGCGTGACCGAACTGGTTACTCCCGGAGTATCAATGAACGATGAGGTACTTCATAGCAAAAGCAATAACTTTTTGGCATCAGTTTATTTTGGCAGAAAAAGCCTGGGCATTTCATTTCTTGATGTTTCTACAGGAGAATTTTTAACCGCACAGGGTAACGAAGAATATATAGACAAGTTACTGCAAAACTTTAACCCCAGTGAAGTACTTGTTTCTAAAAACGAAAAAAGCACTTTTAGGGATGCCTTTGGAGAAAACCACCACACTTTTTACCTGGAAGACTGGGTATTTAAAGAAGATTATGCATTTGAGAGCCTTACCTCCCACTTTGGCACTAACTCTCTTAAAGGTTTTGGTGTAGAAGAATTACAGGAAGGCATTATTGCAAGTGGTGCGGTGCTGTATTACCTGTCTGAAACACAGCACAACCGCGTGCAGCACATAACATCCATTCAACGTATAGCCGAAGATGCCTATGTATGGATGGACCGTTTTACCATTCGTAACCTCGAACTTTACCAAAGCCCTAACCTTAACGCCGTTACACTGCTCGATGTTATAGACAGAACGCTATCGCCCATGGGCAGCCGCTTACTTAAGCGCTGGTTAGCGCTTCCGCTTAAAGATGCTAATAAAATACGCGCCCGCCATGAAGTGGTAAGCTACCTTAAAGACAATAAAAGCACGCTGCAAAAAATACAGCAGCAGATAAAACAAATATCCGACCTGGAGCGGCTTATCTCTAAGATAGCCACAGGCAGGGTTTCTCCGCGCGAGGTTATGTACCTTAAAGATTCGCTCGATGCTATTGTACCTATAAAACAACTGGCATTAGAGAGCCCTAACGATGCCCTTAAAGCCATTGGCGACAGCCTGCACTCCTGCGACCTGCTTCGCGAAAAGATACGCACAACGCTGCACCCCGAAGCCCCGGTTGCCATAAGCAAAGGCAACGCGATAGCCCACGGTATACACCCGGAGCTCGATGAGCTGCGCAGCATTGCATTCTCGGGTAAGGAATATCTGGAGGGTATCGAAAAAAGGGAATCAGCAGCTACAGGTATTTCATCGCTTAAAATATCTTTTAATAATGTGTTTGGGTATTATATAGAAGTTAGAAATACTCATAAGGACAAAGTACCTGCCGAATGGACACGCAAGCAAACCCTTGTAAATGCCGAGCGTTACATTACCGAGGAACTCAAAATATATGAAACCAAAATTCTTGGAGCCGAGGAGAAGATCCATCACCTGGAAACACAATTGTTCGACCAGCTTGTGGCATGGATAAGCACGTACATAAAACCGGTACAGCTTAACGCCAGCCTTGTAGCCCAGATGGACTGCCTGGCATCATTCACGCAGCTTGCAATAGAGAATAAATATGTATGCCCGGAAATTGATGAAAGTCATGAGCTTGATATTAAAGAAGGCCGCCACCCGGTTATAGAAAAACAATTGCCCGTAGGCACTCCTTACATTACTAACGATGTATATTTGGACCGCGACAGCCAACAGTTAATCATGATTACTGGACCCAACATGTCGGGTAAATCGGCTATACTGCGCCAAACTGCACTTATAGTGTTGTTAGCACAAATGGGCAGTTTTGTACCCGCAAAGGCCGCGCGCATGGGTGTGGTAGATAAAATATTTACCCGAGTAGGCGCATCGGATAATATATCTATGGGCGAATCTACCTTTATGGTAGAGATGAACGAAACAGCGAGCATCCTGAACAACCTTAGCGACCGTAGCTTAATATTATTAGACGAAATAGGCCGTGGTACCAGTACCTATGATGGCATTTCTATAGCATGGGCCATTGCCGAATTTTTGCATGAGCATCCGGCGCAGCCTAAAACGCTGTTTGCCACCCATTACCACGAACTTAATGAGATGCAGGATATTTTTACCCGCATCCAGAATTATAATGTATCTGTAAAAGAATTAAAAGATACAGTACTCTTTATACGTAAACTTGTAAAAGGCGGGTCTGCACACAGTTTTGGTATTCACGTGGCCAAGATGGCGGGTATGCCGCAAACAGTGATACAAAAAGCGCAAAAACTGCTTAAAAAACTAGAGAAAGACCATAGTGGCGAGGCTCTGGGTGCTATTAAAGCACAGGCAAAAGACGAGCTACAGTTAAGCTTTTTTAACCTCGACGACCCGTTACTGGAAGAAATAAAGCAGGAAATAATGAACCTCGACATAAACACGTTAACCCCTGTAGAGGCGTTAATGAAGCTTAATGAGATAAAAAGGATGCTTGTTAAATAGAGCAAAGAAAAAGTTTACATTTTAAGGCAAACGTTATCAGAAAGTTATGTTTTTAATGAAAAAATATTTAGAAAAACACTTGCAGGTCTCGAAAACAGCCGTATATTTGCACCCGTAATAACAACGAAACGTTCTTTTACTTTTAATGCGAAAATAGCTCAGTTGGTAGAGCGCGACCTTGCCAAGGTCGAAGTCGCGGGTTCGAATCCCGTTT
>Ga0247806_10000125_pt1 | contig 49185 bp, 50 predicted proteins | sample UWRJL059202B1_FD_179935 | JGI IMG/M metagenome (GOLD analysis project Ga0247806, IMG submission 179935) | Plant litter microbial communities from Arlington Agricultural Research Station in Wisconsin, United States - UWRJ-L059-202B-1 | ecosystem: Environmental > Terrestrial > Plant litter >... | reverse complement strand
GCCATTGTACCAATAATATCTAATAAATGGAACATTCTTTTTTTGAGGTTCTAAGGTTCAGAGGCGCAAAGGTACAAAGGTTTTATTTAGTTAGAACATGGACAGAATAATGATTGATTTCTTTCATCTTGCTTCTTGCTTCTTGCTTCTTATTAAAACGCTACTTTTTCGCGTAAATCGGACTTCTTTTTAATAAATAAGAAACCGAGTCTATCCAGCTGTCTTTGAGCTTAAGAAAAGGCTGGCGTGTTTGCGAGTAAATTTTTGTGCCGTTTTTATACATATCAAAATACACGTTGTAATAATAATACATTTGTGTATTGGCAGTTGTGGTAGAATAATCGGTTGATTTTACTTTTTTATCATTGTTGCTCACAGTTGTACTTCCGCTTCCGTAAGTTGAAGCAGTTGAGCTTGATGACATTGTGTATGAGATTTTTGCTGCTACTATATTATCAACTCCCAGAATTTTTTGAAGATCTTCTATTGGTGTTTCGTCAATATTGTTATGATCGATTCCGGCTTTGTGCAGTAAACTATTTGTTGTTCTTAAATCCTGAACCGTTAATGGAAAAATATTTGCCGATTTATCTAGCAACTTATTGTACATATCATTCTGTGCAAATTTTGCCATATCCTCTGAACTTTCCTGCGTATCTGAATTCACATACGGAATGGGTAAAACGGCAATAGTATTGGATTTAATTTCCTGGAAAGCAATATTTTGAATAGAAGATGTCTGAGTAGTATTTGCTGTACTTACATCAAAAGTCTGCGAACGGCCACTGGCAAAATCAATTCTGGCAATTTGAGAAACATCCAGTGAAATTTGAACTGTTTCTCCTGGCAGGGAATATTCTACGGTTTTATCGGATATTTTTGAAATTGTACCTTCTATTATCTGATAATCCCTTTTTATAATTTTATCGAGTTTTTTTGCTCCTTGTGCAAAAGCAATAACCGAAATAAACAACATCACTATAACTGCAGAGGCTCTTTTTAATTTCATGGCATTTTTTTTATTAAGTCAGATATAAAAATATTAATGTTTTCCTTACAAACAAAGTTAAGAAAAACTTCTTACTTAAATCATTTAATGCAACTTACTTAATTACATGTTTTGCGTATAAAAATTATAATCTTTTAAAATAATTCGAAGAAAATCCCCGTCGTTTTCGGATTGATTTTTGATTCCGGTAACATCTTCTATTTTTGAAACTAATTTTTGAATCGTTTCATAATCATTTTTAAGCTCTGCTTTTTGAAAAGTTTCCTTAATGATTCTCATATCATTATCAGATAATTTAATCACCAACGGATAAGTTGGCACATAGGCGTCTCCTATTTCTTCGAGAATAGTGTGGCTGATGTTGATTTTATTTTTTAAAGTGATAACTGATGTGCCGGCAGCCATGTCACCTAAACGCTGGCCTTTTTTGCTCGTAATGATTGTTATAAAAGCTATTGCTCCAAAAAATATACTAAGATCGATAAGCCTGAAAAACCAGCGCATTAGATAATCGCCAAAACCAGCCTGATAGCCATCAATTTTCACAACTTTTATCTTAACTAATTTCTTTCCAATAGTTTGGCCTTCAAAAAGACTTTCTAAAGTGATAGAGTAAATAATCACCGGAAAATAAAAGAACAAAATAATAGTCATACGTGACCAGGAATCTAATTTTGTAAACAATCGATCCAGCTGAAGCCAATAAAAAACAATACCCGAAATAACGATTATATACGCTACTTTTATAGCAAAATCTATTAGGTGAGAACCCATTCGCTCGCCCACAGAAGCTGCTTTAAAATTTATTTTAACATTTTGTGTTGTATTAATCGATAATTCTGACATATTTTATATTTTAGCCTACAATGAGAGAAGTTGCCTTCATAAAACAAAATAAAGAAAAATGGCTGGAATTTGAGCTAGCTATTTTTGGTAAAGCTAAAAAAAATCCTGATGAGTTAGCTAATTTGTACATTCAAATGATGAATGACTTATCGTATGCGCAAACTTATTATCCAAAAAGTAAAACAGTAATTTACTTAAACCATCTTGCTTCACAGATCTACCAAAAGATTTACAAAACAAAACGAGCTGAAAAGAACAGATTTCTTGAGTTTTTTACGACCGAAGTTCCGCTTTTGGTTTACGATTACAAAAGATATTTAATGTATGCTTTTGTGCTTTTTTTTATAACTGTTGGTATAGGTGTGATTTCGGCCCGATACGATCAAAATTTCGTTCGTTTAATTTTGGGCGACGGTTATGTAAACATGACTTTGGAAAACATTAAAAAAGGCGATCCGATGGCCGTATACGGCTCAGGAAGCAATTGGGGAAGTTTTGTTGGCATCACAATGAATAACTTGTATGTTGGTGCGAGATGTTACATTTATGGCATTTTTGGAGGACTTGGAACTTTTTATATTTCGATGCAAAACTGCATTATGCTGGGCGCTTTCCAATATTTTTTTTACGAACAAAATGTTTTCTGGAAAAGTGTTCGCGGCATCTGGATTCACGGTTCGATGGAAATTTTTGCCATAGTAATCGAAACTGCTGCCGGATTTATTTTAGGAGCTTCAATATTGTTTCCAAAGACTTTTTCGAGAGTAAATTCATTTAAAATTGGGTTTAAAAACAGTTTCAAAATATTCCTGAGTACATTCCCATTCACGATTAGCGCAGGTTTTCTTGAAGGCTTTATAACCCGATATTCTATCGATATGCCCAATTGGTTAAGCAGCTTCATAATCTTAGTTACACTTGGTATAATCTCTTTTTATTATTTGGTTTATCCTTTTATTGTACACAAAAAAACACAACAATTATCTGCCAAATCGAATTAATCAGGAACAAGTAATGAACAAATTTTTCTTCGTTTTATCTTTTCTATTTTATTGCAGCATTTCTAATGCGCAGGATTCTTTGGATACGGTTGAACCGCCAAAAGTGCAATCAGTAAAATATACCGAAAGCGATATTCAGGTCGATTCTGACACAGTCGAAGCTAAAACTTTCAAAAAAGATTTCAAAAAAAAATACAAGGATGGCGATTTCGTTTACGAATATAAAACGCCTGAGAAAAATGCGTGGGATTATTTTAAAGAATGGCTGGCTAGTATTTTTAGACGAATGTTTACTTTTAGCAATCCTCAGGCTTCGCTTAATTTTGTTGCCATTTTATTGAAAATAATTGCCGTCCTTATTATCATTTTTGTGATTTATTTGATCGTAAAAGCAATAATTGCCAAAGAAGGACAATGGATTTTTGGGAAAAATGCCCACAAAAAAACGGTTTATTACTCTGATCTTGAAAAGAATATTCATCTTCTTGATTTCGAAAAATTAATTAGGGAAAGTATCGCTTCCGGCGAAAAAAGAATTACTATCCGGTATTATTATCTATGGCTTTTGAAAGTGATGGCACAAAATAATTATATTGAATGGGATATCGAAAAAACAAATTCTGATTATTTATACGAACTTAAAAATCCGGCTCACAAAGAAGATTTTACATATTTGTCGTATTTATACAATCATATTTGGTACGGCGAGTTTGAAATTGACCAGCCCTCTTTTATAAAAGCCGAAAACCGATTTAAGAAATCTTTAAAAACATTTAGCAATGAGTAAATCCATCAAAATTTATATTGCTGTTTTGATTTTAGTTTTCGCCATCATTTTAATAGCAGATCACAATAAACAAAAACCAATCGATTGGCGACCAACCTATTCTGTCAATGATAAAATCCCGTTTGGATTATATGTTTTTGATAAGGAGACAAATGGGATTTTAAAGACACAGAAAATTGAAAGAGTTTCTGCCGTAACACCTTATGAATTTTTAGATTCAAAATACATTCCGGACACAACATCAGGAAAATACAAAATAAAAGGAACTTTTTTAAATATTTCTGAATATGGAGATATTGACGATCAGTCTATTACAGAACTTTGTTATTTTGTTTCTCACGGAAACAGTGCCTTTTTGAGCATGAAAACATTCCCGAAATCACTATTAGACAGTTTGAAAATCGAAATCAATACGAGCTTTCCAAACGAAAAAATAAGTTCGGTTTGGATGGCCAATAAAACACTAAATTCAAAAAAATATTCAATAAACAAAGAAGAAATAGGAAATAATTATTTTTCTAAGATTGATACTTTAATGACAACCGTTTTAGGATATCAGGGAAATCAAAAGAAAAAGCAAATTAATTATATTAAAGTGCCTTATATCAATGGTTATTTTTATCTGCACACACAACCTGTGGCTTTTACAAATTATAATCTGCTAAAAAAAGACCATTATCAATATGCCGAAAGCGTTCTTTCATATATTCCAAAAGGGAATATTTATTGGTACACAAAAGGGCAAAATAACGAATCCATTTCAGATTCGCCTTTGCGTTATATCATGAGTCAGCCGGCACTAAAATGGGCCTGGTATTTATTTTTAATCGGAATTTTGATTTTTATTATTTTTAATGCCAAACGAAAACAAAGAATTGTTCCGATATTGAAACCGTTGCCTAATTTAACACTTGATTTTACAAAAACAATCGGAAATTTATATTATCAGGAAGGTGACCACGATAATATCATCGATAAAAAAATCATTTATTTTCTCGAAAAAATTCGAAATGAATATTTAATCGACACCACAATACTGGATGATGAGTTCATCAAAAAGTTGCATCATAAATCAGGAAAAGAAGAAAACGATATTCGCGAATTAGTATTTTTAATAAACGAACACCGTAAAAGTTATCACGGAAGTCTCGAAGAAGATTTAATTAGAATTAATAACGCAATCGAGAAAGTTTTACATTAAATAAAAAATATTTTGCCACAGATTAACGGATTAAAATGATTTTAAAATCTCTGAAAATCTTTTAAGCTGTGGAAAAAAAATAATAATCCAAAGAAAAACAGACCAAAACATGGACGATTTTAATACACCAGAACCAGAAATCACAAACGAAAATGTGAATTTTGAAACCAGAATAAACCTTGCGCCTCTTTTAGCACATGTAGACAGCATTAAAAAAGAGCTGGAGACCGTTATTGTGGGTCAGCATAAAATGATTGATCAGCTTTTGGTTGCGATATTGTCAAACGGACACGTTTTGCTTGAAGGTGTTCCCGGAGTTGCAAAAACAATTACGGCAAAATTATTATCGAAAACATTAAATATTGACTTTAGCCGAATTCAGTTTACACCAGATTTAATGCCCTCGGATATTTTGGGAACTTCAATTTTCAATTTAAAAAGTTCTGAATTTGAATTCAAACAAGGACCTATTTTCTCTAATCTAATTTTAATTGACGAGATCAACCGTGCGCCTGCAAAAACACAAGCCGCACTTTTTGAAGTTATGGAAGAACGCCAGATTACAATCGACGGATCTGCCTATCAATTAGAAACGCCGTTTTTGGTAATTGCCACACAAAACCCCATTGAGCAGGAAGGAACGTATCGTTTGCCAGAAGCGCAACTAGATCGTTTTTTATTCAAAATCACAATTGATTATCCAAAATTAGACGAAGAGATTCAGATCATTCAAAGAGAGCATTTATTACAGGATCATGGAAAATTAGAAGCTATAAAAACGATTCTTTCTGCTGCAGAAATAAAAGGGTATCAGGCTTTGGTAAAACAAATAAGAGTTGAGCAAAATCTGTTAGAATACATTGCAAGAATTGTAGTAAATACTAGAGAAAATGCCTTTTTGTATTTAGGTGCTTCGCCTCGTGCCTCAATTGCCATTTTGAATGCTTCCAAAGGTTTTGCGGCGATTCGCGGTCGTGATTTCGTAACTCCCGAAGATATTAAAGAATCAGCAGTTCCGGTTTTGCAACACCGTGTTATCGTAGCCCCTGAACGCGAAATGGAAGGAATTACAAGTTCTGAAATTATCAGACAGATTATTGAAACAGTCGAAATTCCGAGATAACTGTTACTGGTAAATTGTGAATTACTAATTGTGAAAACGAGATTAAAATGAAATTTTTTAAACTATTTCCTATATCCTTAATTTGGATTTTACTTGCTAGTTTTACCACTTTGAATGTTGCTGAAGATACAAATTCGTCTATTTATTTCGAGAGCGATAAACAACAACTCGAAGTCTTAATCAGAAAAGCGTATGAATGGATTGAAACCAAAAAAACGCAAAATGATTTTGATGTAGTTGCCAATAAAAAAGGGGATAAATATGTGGGATTGAATATAAAAACACACAATAAAATAGTCGAAGAACTTAAAAAGTCTAACTTTTTTACCCAACAGTTTATTGAAAATTACAATAAAATTGGATTAAAAATTGGCGATAATCTTAAAACCAATAAAATGGAATATTTTGTTGGTGATCTTCCTCCTTATGGAAATGACAGCAATCCGTGGTGCGATTGTCAGGATAATCCCGAAAGGTTTTGGAAAACATTGAAGATAAACAATTTAAAAATCGAAAATAATAAAGCTGCTTTTTACTGGACCTGGACGGAATGGAAAGAAACACCAAAATATAAAGTAACGGCAGTTAAAGAAAATGGAATCTGGAAAATTGCCACTTTGGATGGTTTAAATTACAAAAGCTTTCTTGGATTATAGTCAGCACTTTTAACCTAAACTACTATTAAATTGAAATTCATCAAAAGTCTATATCTCAACAACTTCTTTTTCTATGTGCTTCTGGGCATTATAGGATTGTTTGTCTGCGCTTTTATTTTTCCGAATTTGTACAACGGAGTCTGGTTTGTTATTTTGGTATTAATTACTTTTCTGGCGCTTGATATCTTGATTTTATACGTAGCGAGAACAGGTATTGAAGCTTCAAGAGAAACGCCCGAAAAACTTTCAAACGGAGATTTAAATCCCGTTACAATTTCGATTAAAAATCAGTATACATTCCCAATTTTAATTAAAATTATTGACGAAATTCCGTTTCAGTTTCAGGTTCGCGATTTCAAAATAATCAGGAATATTAAAGCTTCCGGGCAGGATAAAATTGGTTATGATTTGCGCCCAACAGAGCGCGGAGAATATTATTTTGGAAATTTAAATATCTACGTTTCTTCGCCTTTAAGGCTAATTTCAAGAAGATTTATTTTTGATAAAGATAAAATGGTACCAACGTATCCGTCTTATATTCAATTGAGAAAATACGATTTGCTGGCTTTTTCGAATAATCTGTTTCAGTACGGAATCAAAAAAATTCGCCGAATTGGTCACACGATGGAATTCGAGCAAATTAAAGAATATGTCCAGGGCGATGATCTTCGAACGCTAAACTGGAAAGCAACGGCGAAGAAAAATGCGTTGATGGTGAACCAGTTTCAGGACGAAAAATCGCAATCGGTTTATTTGGCAATTGATAAAGGCCGCGTCATGCAAATGCCTTTTAATGGTTTGAGTTTATTGGATTATGCTATAAATTCGACGTTAGTTTTGGCAAATGTTATTCTGAAAAAACAAGATAAAGCGGGAATTTTTGCTTTTTCAAAAAAAGTAGAAAACAGAGTTTTTGCAGAAAAAAGAGGTTCGCAAATGCAAAAAATCCTCGAAACTTTATACAACATCAAAACAGACTTTTTTGAAAGTGACTACAGCCGTTTGTATGTTGACATAAAGAAAAACATCAATCAAAGAAGTTTGATTATTTTGTACACCAATTTTGAAACTATGGATGGCTTAAACCGCCAGATACCCTATTTAAAGGGAATTGCAAAAAGCCATTTATTGGTTGTTGTTTTCTTCAGCAACACAGAATTGAACGAAATCATCAACAAAAAAACCGACACAATACAGGAAGTTTACGACAAAGTAATCGCCGAAAAATTCATGTTCGAAAAACGTTTAATAGCCAATGAATTGAAGAAATATGGAATTCATTCGGTTTTAACGCAGCCTGAGAATTTAACTTTGGATGCGATTAATAAATATTTAGAGATTAAGGCGAGAGGGATTTTGTAGAATTGTGAAATGTATGTTGTGAGAATGTAAAATGATTATTATCAACTCGTCAATTTTATGAGTTGGATACAAGAATGTTCCAAAATCTTTGAATCTTTGTTTCTATCAACTATTAACTCCAAAAGATGAAAAAAGCACTTCTAATTTTACTCATTTTGATAAACTTTTTAGCTTCTGCGCAAAAAACAGAAAATATCATTATTATCACCACAGACGGTTTTAGATGGCAGGAAGTTTTTAAAGGAATGGATGCTGAAATTGCAAATGATAAAAAATTCAATCAGGACGACAGCACTTATATTTATAAAAAATACGGAAGCACTGATTTCAAAGAGCGCCGTCAGAAATTAATGCCTTTTTTATGGTCTGAAATTGCTACGAAAGGGCAAATTTATGGCAATCGGGACTTGGGAAATAAAGTCGATGTTTCGAATCCGTATTGGTTTAGTTATCCCGGCTACAGCGAAATTTTCACAGGAAATGTAGATATTGCTGTAAACTCAAATGATTATAAACCAAATCCAAATGTTAATGTTTTAGCTTTTCTAAATCAGCAACCAAAAATAAAAGGGAAAGTTGCGGCTTTTGGCGCCTGGAATGCTTTTGATCGAATTTTGAATGAAGAAAAAAGTGGCTTTCCTGTAATTTCCGGCTTTGATAAAGTAGGTGGAAATAAGCCAACTGAAATTCAAAAACTATTAAATGAGATGCGTGATAATTCATTTAAGCCTTTTCATGAAGAAGAATGTCTCGATATTTTTACACATTATGAAGCAGTGAACGAACTCAAAACTAATAAACCAAAAGTACTTTATATTTCTTATGGCGAAACCGATGAATGGGCGCATCACGGACAGTACAGATCGTACCTGGACGCTGCCAATCAGGTTGATAAATGGATCAGCGAAATTTGGAAATTTGTACAAAACGATCCACAATACAAAAACAAAACGACTATATTAATCACCGTAGATCACGGTCGCGGTGAAAAAGTAAAATCAGAATGGACAACTCACGGCGAAAATATTGCCGGAGCATCTCAAATTTGGTTTGCCGCAATTGGTCCTGAAATTGCTCCAAAAGGCGAAATCAAAACAGATTCTCAATTGTATCAAAAACAATTTGCTCAGACTATTGCAAAAATTATGGGCTATACTTTTACAACAGATCATCCTGTAGCCAATGAAGTTAAAGAAGTCTTTGAGAAGTAAAAGTTTTTTTTTGCAAAGAATTACACGAATTTTTACCAATTATTTTTCATCTTAATGTGAATAAAAAATTAGTGTAATTGGTGGCGAACTTTTTTTTTAATAGATCTGGCTAAGAAAAACCTACAAGGTTTCGAAAACCTTGCAGGAAGAAAAAAACCTCTGTACCTTAGCGCCTCAGAACCTTAGTACCTTTAAAAAGAAAATGAAACAAATCACATCAATTCAAAATCCGTATATAAAATCACTTGTTTTATTGCAGGAAAAAGCAAAAGCCCGCAAACAAACCGGAACTTTTTTGATTGAAGGATTACGTGAAATTTCATTAGCCATAAAAGGCGGTTACGAAATAGAAACCGTTTTATTTTTACCCGAATTAGTTTCGGAAAACGAAATCAATAAACTGGTAAATTCGCCAGTTCAAATGATAGAAATCAATAAAGAAATTTATCAAAAATTGGCGTACCGCGATACTACTGAAGGCGTTTTAGCCATTGCTAAGAGTAAATCAATGCAATTATCCGATTTAAAATTATCTGAAAACCCATTAATTTTAGTAGCCGAAGCTCCGGAAAAACCGGGAAATATCGGTGCACTTTTACGAACAGCCGATGCCGCAAATCTGGATGCGGTTTTAATTGCAAACCCAAAAAGTGATCTATACAATCCGAACATCGTTCGCTCGAGCGTTGGCTGTTTGTTTACCAACCAAATTGCAACGGGAACTACAGCCGAAATAATTGCTTTTTTGAAAGAAAAAAATATTGATTTTTACTGCGCTACTTTACAAAATTCAACTTCCTATCACACCCAAAATTTCACCACTCCAACTGCATTAGTCGTGGGTACAGAAGCAACAGGACTAACTCAGGAATGGCGCGACGCGGCTACGCAAAACATCATTATACCAATGCAGGGCGAAATCGACAGCATGAATGTTTCTGTTGCTGCCGCCATTTTAATTTTTGAAGCGAAAAGACAAAGAGGATTTTAGATTTTAGATTTTAATTTCATATGTCAAACTGAGCGAAGTCGAAGTCCTTTTTAACACACCAGAATCCTAACTCCGCTCGATTTGACATGCCACAATCTAAAGTCTCAAATCTAAAATCTGAAATAAGAAGTCAACAATCCATTTCCCTTGTGTATGTTCAAATTTATTGCTATTTTTAGTACTTGAACCATGCCGTTATGATAGAAATAGATATTGAAAAAGAAAACAAAGCAATTGCGCAGGAATACAAAGAATTACTCCGAATTAGCTACCAGACTTTAACGCCAACTGATAAGAAACTGATTCGGAAAGCTTTTGATGTTGCCGTTGATGCTCATAAAGAGCAGCGTCGTAAATCTGGAGAAGCGTATATCTTTCATCCTATTGCAGTTGCAAAAATTGTTGCCTCAGAAATTGGTCTTGGCGCGACCTCTATTGCAGCGGCATTATTGCATGATGTTGTCGAAGATACACCAATAACGGTTGAAGATATCGAGCGTTTATTCAACCCAAAAGTGGCACAATTGGTTGAAGGTTTGACTAAAATTTCATTGGTTCAAAAGGATTTGAATGCATCGATGCAGGCAGAAAATTTCAGAAAAATGATTCTGACTCTGAACGATGACGTGCGTGTTATCCTGATTAAACTGGCCGATCGCCTGCACAACATGCAAACGATGGACTCGATGGCAGAATACAAACAGACAAAAATTGCCTCAGAAACTTTATATATTTATGCACCTCTTGCCCATCGTTTGGGACTTTATAATATCAAAACCAAACTTGAAGATTTAGGTTTAAAATATACCGAGCCTGCTGTTTACGAAGACATTGTAAGCAAAATAAGGGAAACGAAAGAAGAACAGGATGCGTATATCAAAGATATTTCGGATGTTTTGAAAAATTCTCTGGATAAGGAAGAAATCGATTATATCATAAAAGGCCGACCGAAATCTATTTATTCAATTCGCCGAAAAATGCGTGCTCAGAATGTGAGTTTTGACGAAGTTTACGACAAATTTGCACTAAGAATTGTTTACAAAGCAGATCCGCATGATGAAAAATTTGTGGCCTGGAAAATTTATTCAATCGTTACGGATCATTACAGACCGAGTCCGAGTCGTTTGCGCGATTGGATTTCATCTCCAAAATCAACCGGTTACGAAGCATTGCACATCACCGTTATGGGGCCAAAAGGCCGCTGGGTTGAAGTTCAGGTTCGAAGCGAGCGTATGGATGAAATTGCAGAAAAAGGTTACGCAGCACATTACAAATACAAAAATGGAGCAACCGAAGAAAGCGGTTTGGATGTTTGGCTGAATTTGCTTCGCGAAGCGCTGGAAAATCAGGAAACCAATGCGGTTGATTTTGTTGAAGATTTTAAAATGAATTTATATTCAAAAGAAATCTTTGTTTTTACCCCAAAAGGTGAAATAAAATCGTTGCCAAAAGGCGCCACTTCACTTGATTTTGCATTTAGTATTCACTCTGAAATTGGAATTAAAACCAGAGGAACTCGTGTAAACGGACGTTTGGTTCCGCTAAATCATGAATTGAAAAGCGGTGATCAGGTCGAAGTTATTACATCGGCAAATCAAAAACCAACGATTAACTGGTTGGATTATGTAACCACTTCGAGAGCAAAAAATAAAATTAAAAATGTTCTTAACGAGAACACCAAAAAAATTGCCGAAGAAGGAAAAGAATTGCTTACGCGAAAACTAAAGCACTTAAAAATAACAATCAACGAACAGGTTATCAATGAATTGGTAAACTTCTTTAAACTAAAAACAAGTTTAGATTTGTTTTACAGAGTTGGAATTGGTGCTATTGAAAATCAGCAGTTAAAAGATTACGCTGCTCAAAAAGGAAATACATTTATCAATTTCTTTAAAAATAAAATTAAAAGAAATAAAGACACAACAGCATCCGAAGACATTCATAAACCTGTAATCAGCAGTAATTATGATATGTTAGTTTTTGGAACTGAACATGATAAACTGGATTACAAACTTTCACAATGCTGCAACCCAATTCCGGGTGATGATGTTTTTGGCTTTGTTACAATAAATGAGGGCATCAAAGTGCATAAAAAAGATTGTCCGAATGCTATTGGGATGCAATCGAATTATGCGTATCGTATTATGAGTGCCAAATGGATTGATTCATCTCAGGAAGAATTTAAAGCCATAATAAATATTACCGGAATGGACGTTTTAGGACTTACAAATCAGTTAACAAAAGTAATTTCGAATAATATGAGCGTTAATATTCAAAGTATTTCTTTGAGTACTGATGCGGGAATATTTCACGGTCAGATTGCGGTCATTGTGAAAAATAATACCATTTTGAAAAAAATGATCAACGCGATTAAAAAAGTGGACGGTGTTGATAAGGTAACCCGTGAATACAGAACCTAATTCTCTGTTTTAATTTCTTTTTCAAAAATCATTATGAAAACAGATTCCTTAGAAATTCCGAAAATTAATTTTGACGAAAATGGCGAGCTCATAATTATCGCTTCTGCCACTTCATCAAAAGATGATTTTGATTTTTTTCAGGGAAAATCTGTTATTCGAAACAAAAAATTAAAAAAGAGATTTGCCAATTCTAATGAATGGATCGAATTTCCTTCGACTCAGGAAATGTATAAAATTCTGAACGGAATTGGAAATATTGATAATTTCCTTGCCACTTTTGACAACGAACCTTTTGAAGGAATGACGGTTCGATTATTCAATCCAAAAACAAAATTATGGAGTATTTATTGGGCTGATTCAACTTCGGGAACTTTGGATAAGCCGGTTGTGGGTTCTTTTGAAAATAAAGTGGGTCATTTTTTCTCGAAAGATATTTTTGAAGGCAAAAACGTAATTCAGGTTTTTCGATGGGATGCCCGAGATGCTCAAAACCCAATCTGGAGCCAGGCCATGTCTGATGATCAGGGAAAAACCTGGGAATGGAACTGGTATATGTTTATGTCGAAGGAAAAAAGAAATCCGGAAATAAAACGTTTACCAAATTGTTAGTTTTATTTAAAATAAAAACAAAATTGTTAATTAAGATTGCTGGATTTTATGAAAAATTAGCAATACAAAAGCCTAAAGCCGCACGATTAACAAGATCTAAAATGAGAATGGAAAGTTAAACTTTGAACCTTAAACTTTTATTCATTAAAATAAAAATTTATCTTTGCCAGATTATGACACTAATTTCAACTGACAACACTAAAAATCAAGAAATTGTAAAAAATGTTTTTACAATGTATCTTGAGCAAAAAGGGCATCGCAAAACTCCTGAGCGCTATGCTATACTTCAGGAAATTTACGATAGCGAGGAACACTTTGATATTGAAAATCTTTATATCAAAATGAAAAACAAAAACTACCGTGTGAGCAGAGCAACGCTGTACAACACGATTGAGTTATTGTTAGACTGCGCATTGGTTAGAAAACATCAATTTGGGCAAAATCAGGCTTACTACGAAAAATCGTATTTCGACAAAAATCACGATCATATTATTATGACCGATTCTGGAGAGGTAATCGAATTTTGCGATCCAAGAATTCAAACCATCAAAAAAACAATCGAAGAAATATTTGATATCGAAATTACGAATCATTCACTTTATTTCTACGGTAACAAAAAACAAAATCTATAAATCCGGAAGGACTTATTCAAAAAATAAAAAAAAAGAAAATTAACTACATTAATCAGTAGGGCAACTTAAATTGTCTCAACGCAAATTAAAACAGAATGACCGTAGATTTATTACTAGGATTACAATGGGGAGATGAAGGTAAAGGAAAAATTGTTGACGTTCTTACCTCAAATTATGATATTATTGCACGTTTTCAGGGAGGACCAAATGCAGGACATACATTAGAATTTGACGGAATTAAGCATGTTTTAAGAACCATTCCTTCTGGAATTTTTCATAAAAATTCAGTAAACATCATCGGTAACGGCGTTGTGATTGATCCGGTAGTTTTTCAAAAAGAAATTGAAGGTTTGGAGAAATTCAACCTTGATATCAAAAATAAATTGATCATTTCAAGAAAAGCACATTTAATTTTACCAACACACCGTTTGCTTGATGCAGCATCTGAGGCATCAAAAGGTAAAGCAAAAATTGGTTCTACTTTAAAAGGAATTGGCCCAACTTACATGGACAAAACCGGTAGAAATGGATTACGTGTTGGAGATATCGAATTAGAAGATTTTAAGGAACGTTACAGAGCTTTGGCTGACAAACATGAAGCAATGATTGCTTTTTATGATGTGGCGATTCAATATAACCTGGAAGAACTTGAAAAAGAGTTTTTTGAAGCTGTTGAAGAATTAAAAAAATTAGATTTTATTGACAGCGAAGAATATATGTACCAGGCTCAAAAAGCAGGTAAATCTATTTTATGTGAAGGTGCTCAGGGATCTTTATTAGATGTCGATTTCGGAACTTATCCGTTTGTAACTTCATCAAATACCACTGCTGCCGGAGCTTGTACAGGTTTAGGAATCGCTCCTAACAAAATCAAAGAGGTTTACGGAATTTTCAAGGCTTATGTTACACGTGTTGGTAGCGGCCCATTCCCTACTGAGCTTTTTGACGAAGACGGTGCTACAATGGCAAGAGTTGGTAACGAATTTGGATCTGTTACAGGAAGACAAAGACGTTGCGGATGGTTAGACTTAGTGGCTTTAAAATATGCGATTCAGGTAAACGGTGTAACGCAATTGATGATGATGAAAGGCGATGTTCTTTCTGGATTTGAAACTTTAAAAGTTTGTACAGAGTATAACTATAAAGGACAAATTATTTCTCACTTTCCTTACAACATTGAGCCGGAAAATGTAACTCCTATATATAAAGAGTTTAAAGGTTGGAAAGCTGACTTAACAGGATTGACCACTTATGATCAATTGCCAATTGAGCTAAAAGAATATATTGAATTTATTGAAGAAGAAGTTGGAGTGCCAATTAAAATTGTTTCTGTTGGCCCGGACAGAAAGCAGACAATAACAAAATAATACATCTAAACGCTCTGACAGTCAGGGCGTTTTTTTATACATAACATTTCTAATTATGAAAAACCCAGAAATTAAAGTTACCGAGACTAAGTTATTATCAGACAATTGGTATGTACTTAACAAGGTAACTTTTGATTACCAAAAGAAAGATGGCAAAGTCGAATCGCATATTCGTGAAGTGTATGACCGAGGAAACGGAGCAGCTATTTTATTATATAATACGGAGAAGAAAACAGTAATTCTAACAAGACAGTTTCGATTACCGACTTACCTTAACGGAAATAAAACCGGAATGATGATTGAAGTTTGCGCCGGACTTTTAGATCATGATAATCCTGAAGAAGCGGTTATCCGCGAAACCGAAGAAGAAACAGGTTATCGTTTAACAAAAGTTCAAAAAGTAATAGAAACTTACATGTCTCCGGGATCTGTAACAGAAATTCTGTATTTGTTTGTGGGTGAATACGATCAAAGCATGAAAGTAAACGATGGTGGCGGCTTAGATGCAGAACAGGAAAATATCGAAGTTCTTGAGTATACTTTTGATGAGGCTTATGCGATGTTTGAATCTGGAGAAATTACTGACGCTAAAACAATTATGCTATTGCAGCATGCTAAAATTAAGGGACTGGTGTAGTTTTTATTCAATACTAAAACTAATCTTACGTAAATATTTTCCTCAAATGTTAATCAAATAAATAATTCCAAAAATTCTGTAATCTATTTAACAGGCAAAAAAAATAACTTTACTCAACTAAAAAAACCAATTATGAGAAAGTTATATTACACATTAAATATTCTGCTTTTATTAATTTTAACTCTGTTAGTTTCTTGTAAAGAAAGCAAAACTACGAGAGATACAACCAAAACTGAGGAAGCAAAACCTCATAAAACAATTGAATACAAAAAACCGGCGTCAACTGTTAGTTTTCACTTTGAAAAAATAAAACAATGGCTTGAGGCTAATAAAAGCGATTCGACTAAATTAGATATTGTATACGCCTTAAACAGAACAGATAAAGCGAACTTAGCCAAGAAAGATTCTGTTGTAATTCCTTCAGATTTCAGTGGAGATTTACCTTATTATCTTCCTTTTCCAGTTCATGTTTCAAATTTAAAAGAGGTTGAAAAAGTATTGATTTTTTCATATCCAACACAAACATTTGCTGCTTACGAAAACGGTGAATTGGTTTATACAGGCCCAACAAATATGGGAAGAAAAAAAGATCAGACTCCAACAGGATTATTTTTCACTAATTGGAAAGCTGAAAAAACAACCAGTACTTTTAATGATGAATGGGACTTAAAATGGAATTTTAATATTGAAAACAAACTTGGCGTTGGTTTTCACGAATATGAATTACCTGGATATCCTGCATCACATTCTTGTTTGAGACTTCTTGAAAAAGATGCAAAATATCTATATAAATGGGCAGATGAATGGATTTTAAAAGATAAAGAAAACGTTAAAGTAAAAGGAACTCCTGTTATTGTTTTTGGAAGTTACGATTTTGACGGCGCAAAACCTTGGTATAAATTAGTTGATGATGCTAAAGCTTTAGATATTTCAGAATCTCAATTAGAGAAAGAAACACAGCCTTTTATTCAGAAAATACTAGACAATCAAAAAGTGAGAGCTGGCGAAAAAGCTGTTTCTCCATAAAAATATATTTCTACACTAAGAAAGCTAATGCAATGTAAAAAATTGTCTTAGCTTTTTTTATTTTGAGTTGCTACATTTTTTATAATTTAGCAATAACAAAAGATTTTAATGGCTTACACAGTAAAAAATAAAAGAACATGCGAAAAAGGACATCACTATTATAAAACAAGTGACTGCCCGGTTTGCCCGGTTTGTGAAGCAGAGGAGAAAGCTGAAATGGGCTTTTTATCTCTTCTTTCCGCACCTGCACGACGTGCATTGGAAAGTCTGAAAATAAAAACGGCTCTGGATTTATCGAATTATTCAAAAGCAGAAATTCTCTCTTTACACGGCATTGGTCCTGGTTCAATTCCCAAACTTATGTGTGAATTAGAAAAAAACGGACTTCATTTTAAAGAAAATAATCGATAAAAATATTTTGCACGAAATAGTTTTTATTTGCTACTTTCGTTTAAAATTATTAGCCAAAAATCTAAATATAAAAATGTCAAAAAATCTACTTTTCCTATTTTTACTTTCGGGATTTATTTCCATAGGGCAGACTAAAAATAAATCGAAATCAGAAACTTACACAAGTCGAAAAGAAATCTATCAGATTAAATACAATCCGGAGCGCTGGATTAGAAGTACAGACTCAATCGACTGGGATGTACAATTTCATGATAAATACAATTTAGTAAATGCTTATTTTATTGAATATGATTACTTTATCACAGATAAAAATCTAAAAAGCACTATTCAGGATGAATACAAAGAATTTGGAAAAATTAAAAACCTGAAAATTTATAAAAAGAAAATCAACGATTTAACCGTTAATTACTTTGAATGCGAGTTAAATTATAACGACATTCTGTACAAATATCAAGGCTTTATTTATAACGGAAAAGGCGGTTCGATACAAATGCAATATGGTGCTCAGGCAGAAGCAATTGAACCCAATCAAAGTTTAATAGATGAATTGAACAATGGAATTTCGATAATTGAATAAAAGTAAAAAGGCATAAGAAACTAAATCTTATGCCTTTTGTTTTATAATAAAAGCCGAAATTATCTTGAATAATTAGGAGCTTCTTTTGTAATTGTAACGTTGTGTGGATGACTCTCGGTAATTCCGCTTGATGTAATTCTAACAAAACGTCCGGACTCCTGTAAAGTTGGAATATCTTTAGAACCACAATATCCCATTCCGGCACGAAGACCTCCAATAAACTGAAGCATACTTTCGTTTAATTCTCCCTTATAAGGAACACGACCAACAATTCCTTCCGGAACTAATTTTTTAACGTCGTCTTCAACATCCTGGAAATAACGGTCTTTTGAACCTGTTTGCATAGCTTCAACAGAACCCATTCCGCGATATGATTTGAATTTTCTTCCTTCAAAAATAATAGTTTCTCCCGGAGATTCTTTTGTTCCTGCCAATAATGAACCTAACATTACGCAATCAGCACCGGCAGCAATCGCTTTAGGAATATCACCTGTGTAACGAATTCCGCCATCTGCAATAACAGGTACTCCAGTTCCTTTAATCGCTGCTGCTACTTCAAGAACTGCAGAAAATTGAGGAAAACCAACACCTGCAACAATGCGGGTTGTACAGATAGAACCTGGTCCGATTCCCACTTTTACACCATCTGCACCGTTTTCTACTAAATATTTAGCAGCTTCCGGAGTTGCAATGTTTCCAACAATTACATCAATATTTGGGAATTTTGATTTTATCTGTTTTAATGTATTGACTACACCTTCAGTATGTCCGTGGGCGGTATCGATAATGATAGCATCTACTCCTGCAGCAACTAAGGCCTCGGCTCTTTGCACTGCATCGCCAGTAACTCCGATAGCTGCTGCAACTCTTAAGCGTCCATAAATATCTTTGTTTGCAATTGGCTTTTGAGTCAGTTTGGTAATATCCCTAAAAGTAATTAGACCAACTAATTCATTATTAGCATTTACAACCGGTAATTTTTCGATTTTGTGTCCTTGTAAAACTACTTCGGCTTGTTCTAATGAAGTTCCTTCTGCAACTGTAACTAAGTTTTCACTTGTCATTACTTCTACAATGGGTCTTGCTCCGTTTTTTTCGAAACGCAAATCACGATTGGTAACAATTCCTTTTAAGATTCTGTTTTCGTCAACAATTGGAATTCCGCCAATTCCGAATTCTTTCATGGCATTTTTTGCATCTGCGATAGTTGAATTCATTGGCAATGTAACAGGATCAATGATCATTCCTGCTTCTGCACGCTTTACTTTTCTAACCTTCGCCGCTTGCTGCTCGATGGTCATATTTTTATGTAAAACACCTATTCCGCCCTCCTGCGCCATAGCAATTGCCATTGCACTTTCGGTAACGGTATCCATAGCAGCTGATACTATTGGAACGTTTAGTGTTATGTTTCTTGAAAATTTTGATTTGATACTCACTTCGCGGGGAAGCACATTCGAGTAGTTAGGTACTAATAATACATCATCGTAAGTTAAACCTTCGCCGATAATCTTTGAGTTGTGTGCTATCATGTTGCAATTTCTAGTTGAATTGCGTGCAAATATAGTGAATAAATTGGAAACTTGAATACTAACTTTTTCTTAATTTTATTACCGTAAGAAAGATAGTATAATATTTAATACTTATATTTCAAATTCCAATTTTAGTCCTTATTTGAAAATAAGAATGCAAAGACTGTAATATGAAATATAAGTATTGGAATATAAAATTAATCGGAATCCGGAACAATGAAATTTAAACCGAACTGAAACGCAACACTATTTGCTTTGGAGACATCTTTATACTCTAAAACATTATCTACGAGAGCATAAATATTAAATTTTCCTATATTTCCTGATAGCCCTAAACCAATATTTTTACTAGAATAAGCATCAAAAGTATAAGTGGCTTTAAAATCTAAGTTTTCGAAAATACTACGTTTATAAAAAGCCGTCACAGCAACAAAAGGTTGTTTGGGCATACTCATTATAAACAACTGACCTCCAATAGAATTTGCATATCCTCGCTTACTTGGGGCTCTACAATTGCATTCTTCTCCATATCGTGATTCTCCAAATGAATATTGAAGAGAAGAATAGAATTTTACTGGTCGCCATGTTGTATATTTATTGTAAAGTGTATCTCTGGGAATCGCTTTATCAAATTCAGCTAAAACATTTCGGGGTGCATCCGGATTCTCGAAATTCGGATTTACTCCTTCATAAGTATATGTTCCTTTGTAGGTTAATGTTTCAATATCTTTGGATTGCCTAACAAACCCAAGGTCAACAATACTTGCTGTAAATTGAAGATTATCTTTAAAATAGTAAGTTAATCCGGCATCAAAACCCAAACCTAAACTTCCATTAAAAAAAGTGTTATGTAGAATATCTTCTGTTTCACTACCCCTGTATTCGTCTTTTGTAAAAGTAGCAATCCCTGAACTTCTAATTTCTAAATTTGACGCAATTGTCTGGCTATAAATATTAGGCGTACCAGCAGTTTGACCTGTATAGATAAATCCTGAATTTCTGGTGGATGAAATATTTGCTCCGCTCGAATAAATTTTGGCGCGGCCGCCTAAAACCAGTTTATCACTTACTTTTTTATGAAATCCTACATGAAGTACAGAAAGCACTTCGGCTCTTAGATTAAAGTCTGATATGTCAAATGCTTTTCCGATATAATCCCGATTTCCATCCAAACCTAATATGGCTAAATCTTTGGGAACATACATCAAAAAGTCAAATTCCTGATAAAGTCCAAATGAAATATAAGATTTACTTCGTTCTCCTCCTACTCTAAATCCCCCCGAAAATAATTCGAGTTGCTGATTAACATGCGTTTTATCCTTATCAGACGATTTATTTACAATGTCTCTGACTTTATCATTAAAATCAATTCCATTATTCGCAAATAAGTCATATGCAGAAAAACTACTCGAACCTAAATTCACTGAAACTCCCGATAGTAATGGAATTCCGAAATAATATTTATACGAAACATCAGCGCCGGGATTTACAAGTGACGATTGCGGAATTGATGTGAAATTATACAAGATTTCTTTATTTTGGGCAAAAGAAGAAAGCTGAAAGGCGATTAAAATTATCAGGTGGATTTTTCTCATTCTACTTCAATTAGCATATAAGCGGTTGCACTTGAACGTAATTTTAAATTACCTGAACTACTTGAATTTAATGGTGCTCCTGAAGCTATTCTAACAGTAAAACCAATTTTAACCGTTTGTTTCAAAACTGCTAATCTCTGATTCTCGAAAACTTCGGTTTGGTATTTTATAATATTTGAACCTCCTGAATAGGCGGGAATATCTAAGGTAATGGTTTCAAGTACCTGATTATTGTTGTCAAAAAGTAACACATCAAGACTAAAAGCTCTGTTTATGGTATTCTCTAATTCGAAATCACACTCTGCCTTAACTAAATTATCTTTGAAAAATTTTTGTTTAAAAACTTTAAAAGGCTGCTCATCAGCTGCTATTTCTTCTGCATTTCCGTTGTCTGCAAATTTATTTGCAGGTACATCAAAATAAGCGAGATTAGCGACATACACAGGTTCTAATTTAAGATCATCAATCTGATCGAAATCCAGATCGCTGGAGCAGGAAGCAAATAGAAATACTGCGCCTAAAATTTTAGGCATTCTTCTGATAAAGTTTAATTTCATAATAAGTAGGTTATTAATAATAAGAAACAACGTAATTTTATCGATACTTATTATACACCGAGTAATAAATATACTACTTTTTAGTGAAATTGGCTAAACAATTTTGAAGCTTCGTTATAAGCGCTTTCAAAACTCAGAGAATTTAAACCGGTTATTTTTTTGTTAGATGTAAAATATGAAATAAGTTTTTCCGTAGGCATATTCCCGGTTAATTTATCAGTAGCCATTGGGCAACCACCAAAACCCTGAATAGCACCGTCAAAACGGGTACATCCGGCTTTTGATGCGGCGTCAATTTTTTCGAACCAGGTTGTTGGCGTAGTATGCAAGTGTGCGCCAAATTCTATTTGAGGATATTTCGGAATCAAATTTGAAAAAAGATATGTAATTACTTCCGGTGTTGAACTTCCCACAGTATCAGAAAGTGACAGGATTTTTACACCCATTGTTGATAATTTTTCTGTCCACTGGCCTACTATTTCAACATTCCATGGATCTCCATACGGATTTCCAAAACCCATTGAAAGATACGTTACAACTTCTTTATTTTTTTTATCGGCAATTTCAAGAATTTCTTCCAATGTAATTAAAGATTCGGCAATTGTTTTATGCGTATTTCGCATTTGGAAATTCTCGGAAATCGAAAAAGGAAATCCTAAATATTGAATCGGTTCATGTTCTGACGCAATTGCTGCGCCTTGTGTATTGGCAATGATGGCCAAAAGTTTACTTGTAGTCTGCGATAGATCAAGCTGCGCTAAAACTTCGGCGCTGTCCTGCATTTGCGGAATCGCTTTTGGAGATACAAAACTCCCAAAATCAATCGTATCAAAACCCACTCTAAGCAAGGATTGTATGTACGACACCTTATTCTTTGTCGGAATAAAAGTTTTGATACCCTGCATGGCATCACGTGGACATTCGATAATTTTGATTTCCTTATTCAAAGTTTATTCTTTTTGTGAAGGCTAAGTTAGTTTCTTTTTTAAAGAAATAAAAGTTAAACTCAGCTTTGAGTTTTTACAAATAAGTTATATAGGTTCATTTGAAGAATATTAGTAATCTTTTAAATCATATAATTTAGAAAATCTTTAATTATTACTTAAAAACGTAATATACAACAATATTACTGAAAATCGTAATAATGAATAATATTGCCTATATTTGTAATATATCACTTAAATAATTTTTAATTATATTTGAATATGACTAGCGTAATTACCGGAGATATAATTGGATCAAGACAGCAAAAATCACAGCATTGGGTTGAGGATTTGAAAAAAATCCTGTCAGCATTGGGCAAAACGCCAGTTCAATGGGAGGTCTACCGCGGTGATGAATTTCAGGTTGAAATTAAAAATCCGGAAGAGGCTCTATTAGCTGCCATATTGATAAAAGCGCATTTGCGAACTATAAAATCAGACGCCAGAATGAGTATTGGTTTTGGTGATAAAACACATGATGCAGCAAAAATATCTGAAAGTAACGGAACTGCTTTTATAAATTCAGGAGAACTTTTCGAAACATTAAAAAAACAAAAGATAACTTTAGCACTTCGAACCGGAGAAATTGCTTTTGATGAAAAAATGAATTTGATGCTTCGTCTGGCATTAACTTTTATGGACACATGGCTTGCGCAATCGGCAGAATTTGTAGCTATTGCAATAGAAAATCCAATGCTGTCACAAGAAGAACTGGGACAAAAATTAGGCATTAATCAGGCGGCCGTAAGCCGAAGACAAAAACGTGCTCAGTTTGATTTGGTTATGAATTTAGACCGTTATTTTAGAACACAAATAAAACTACTTAAAACGCCATGATTTTATTCGTAAAACTACTTTTAGCTCATTTATTAGGCGATTTTATATGGCAGCCAAATGACTGGGTTACCGATAAGGAAACTAAAAAACACAAAAGTATTTATTTATATCTTCATATTCTTTTGCATGGAGTTTTGGCAGCGATTTTAGTATGGGAAATTCAGTTTATTCCCTACGCAATTTTAATTGCGATTTCACACGGAATTATTGACTTAATTAAACTCAATTTTCAAAAAAACAATACAAAACGCACCTGGTTTATAGTAGACCAAATTGCACATGTTTTAGTTCTAATTTTAGTCGTAATACTGTATCACAACGAGCAAATAAATTTTCTTTGGTTTGATAATCGATTCTGGATTTTAATAACAGCATTTTTACTCCTTACAAAACCCACCTCTATTTTTGTTAAAACCATTATTTCTATTTGGAGTCCGGAAACTCAAAATAATCATCAGGACAATTCTCTTGCAAGTGCAGGAAACTATATTGGAATTCTGGAACGCTTATTTGTGTTCGGATTTATTTTAACCGGGCATTTTGAAGCGATTGGTTTTTTATTAGGCGCTAAATCTATTTTCAGGTTTGGAGATTTAAAAGAAGCCAAAGACCGAAAACTGACCGAATATGTTTTAATTGGCACATTAATAAGTTTTGGAACTGCTATCGCAATTGGCTTTATTGTAGATACTTTGCTTTTACAATTGCTTTAAAATCTTTTTGTTTATTGCTTTGACAAGTGCCGGGCCCTCATAAATAAATCCCGTATACAATTGCACTAAACTTGCGCCTGCATTTAATTTTTCAATAGCATCTTCTGCAGAATGTATTCCTCCTACTCCTATAATAGGGAACGCTTTATTGCTTTTTTCAGAAAGAAAGCGAATCACTTCTGTAGAACGCTTCGTTAATGGTTTTCCTGATAAACCTCCCATTTCAGACTGATTTTGAGATTGTAATCCGTCTCTGGAAATAGTGGTATTAGTTGCAATTACGCCCGCAATTTGGGTGGTTTGTACAATATCAATAATATCCAGTAACTGCTCATCTGTTAAGTCTGGAGCAATTTTTAAAAGAATTGGTTTTATTTTTTGAAGGCTTGTTTTTTGTTTTTCTACATTTCGGTTTTGCAAAGTTTGAAGCAAAGCGGTTAAAGGTTCTTTATCCTGTAAAGCTCTTAAATTTGGTGTATTTGGCGAACTAACATTTACCACAAAATAATCGACGTGATCAAACAAAGCATCAAAACAAATGATGTAATCGTCAACCGCATTTTCGTTTGGGGTTACTTTATTTTTTCCAATATTTCCACCAACTAAAATGCCTGAATTCTTTTTTAAGCGTTCTACAGCTTCCAAAACTCCGCCGTTATTAAATCCCATTCTGTTGATAATGGCCTGATCTTCTTTTAAACGAAACAAACGTTTTTTAGGATTTCCTACCTGACCAACCGGAGTAACGGTTCCTATTTCGATAAAACCAAAACCGAAATCCGAAAGTTCTTTATACAATTTCGCATCTTTATCAAATCCTGCTGCAAGTCCAACTGGATTTTTAAATTTTATTCCAAAAACTTCACGCTCTAAACGGGTGTCTTTTACTTCGTAAATTGATTTTATAATTGATGAAACTCCTGGAAATTTTGAAATGAATTTAACAAATGAAAAAGTAAAATAATGTACTTCTTCCGGATCAAACCAAAAAAGTATCGGGCGAATTATCAATTTATACATAAAGTTGTTGTGTTATTTTTTCGGTTGCAAATTTAATTATAATACTTTAAAATGACTCTTTTTTATAAAAACAAATATTAAGAGTTTTCGAATCAATTTTTACAGATAAATTAAACATCGCGTGCAAAATGCTTTTTTAACGTTCCAAGTTATAAAATGAAACAATCTCAAGTCTTTCGATAGATTTTTTTCGAGCTTTTAATACTTAATTTTGAAGGAGTTAAAAGGTAATAAAAGAATTATTGTTTCGAAATACTGAAATTAAATAAGCATAGGAACAACTAAATTAAGTCTATGTATATCCCTAAAATAATACGCCAAAAATATCTGCCAGTGATTTTGTTGCTATTTAGTATTTCGGGATTTTCGCAAGAAAGAAAAGATACAACCAAACTCATTCATTTTAGATATGGTGAAAAAGGAATGGAGTTAAGAACAAATGACAATAAATTTCTTTTTCAATTGCAGAGTCGTTTGCAGTTTCGGTTTTCGACGCCAAACGATCAGGATCCGTTGACTTATGATGATTATAGTCAGGGTAAACAAACGACTTTTAAAATCAATAGGGCGCGATTAAAAGTTGGTGGCCATGCCTTTGAGCCGTGGCTGAATTATTATTGGGAATATGAATTGAGCCAGTCAAATTTGCTTGATTTTCGAATAATGGTCGAAAAATACAAATGGCTAAGTTTAAAAGTCGGCCAATGGAAAGTAGAGTTTACGCGTGAACGTTTAATCAGCAGCGGAGAGCAGCAAACCGTAGATCGGTCTTTAATTAATCGTCCTTTTACGGTAGACAGGCAAATGGGTATTGAATTGTATGGACATTTAAAAGGTAAAGGAGTTGCAGATTTTAATTACTGGGCGGCAGCTTTAACCGGAACAGGAAGAGGAAATACCTCAAATGACGATAATAATCTCATGTATTTTGGTCGTACGCAATGGAATTTTCTGGGCAGATTTCTTGATTTTGAGGGAAGTGATTTAGAATTTCATGAAAAACCAACTCCAATTATCGCCTTTTCGGCCATTACTAACAGAAGTCCTTACACTAGATTTTCGCAATCCGGAGGCGGCTATTTAGATGGATTTGAAGACGGTCTTCCGGGACAATATCGAATAAACCAATGGAATTTTGAAACTGCTTTTATGTATCGCGGTTTTTCATGGCAAAGCGAAATGCATACTAAAGAAATCATCGATAAACTAGATAATAATGAAACTACAATCATGAAAGGGTATTATGCTCAAGCCGGATACTTTTTTAATAATATGTTTCACTGGTGGCCAGAAAAACTGGAACTAGCCGGTAGATTCGCCACTTACAGACCGGATAATTCAATCAGGGATAATTTGCAAAACGAAACAACTGTTGCCTTTAACCGGTTCTTTAGCGGACATAAAAATAAATTAACTACAGAAGTTAGTTATTTTGATTATCAGGATAAAACATTGCCTCTTGCACAAGGATGGCGTTTTAGAATACAATGGGATATTTCATTATAAAAAAAAAACATATTCTACTTATTTCCAATTACATAGCCAAAGTAAAATCAGAAATGATTTTGTATTTTTATAATTATTGTTACTTTTTTTTAATAATTTAATACACGAAAAACACTGAAAATGAAAAACATAAGCAAAACACTAAAAAAAGCAGTACTATTATGTCTGACCGGATCATTTTTTTTGATTTCTGTTGACACTATTGCGCAAAGACATGGCGGCGGCGCACATCGAAACGGCAGCGCAGGTGGAGCTGTAAAAACAAGACCCGTAACGCAAAGACCTGCCACTCAAAAGAAAATTGGTACAGGAAATTCAGGAACGAGAAACGCTACTAATAAAGTTACGAGAGCTTCGAATTCAAATTCAAAAGTTGTAAATCGAAATACAACTACAGACAGAAATTCTGGAAACAATATCAATAATAGCGGCAACAGAAACACCAATATCAGCGGTAATACCGTAAACAGAAATAGAAACAATGTAAATATTAATGTAAACAATAGCGTACATGTTCGCAATAATCGTAATACCATTGTAAGACCCGGGGTAAGACCTTATGTTCGTCCACCGTATGTGTATGGTGGTTATCGCTATCGTGCTTACAATCCATATTTCTTTCATCCTTACAGACCTTTTTACTGGGGACCCGTTTGGCATCCGTGGGGATTTTTTGTAGCAACTCTGGCAGTTACAGCAATTGTAGTTAGCGTAGAAAGTACACAATATCATTACGATCAGGGAGTTTGGTATACACCGTCAAGCGGAGGTTACACAGCTGTTCCTGCGCCAGTTGGCGGAACCGTAAATAATATTCCGAGTGGTGCCGAAACCGTCAATACCGGAACAGTCAATAACTATTATTACGGCGGAACGTATTATGAAAAAGACGGCAGCTCTTATAAAGTAGTTGCCCCTACAGCCGGAACTTTGGTCGACAATTTACCAGAAGGCGGTGAAGAAGTTACGATTGGCGATGTAAAATATGTAAAATTTGGAGAAACCTACTACCAGCCAGTTCAGGTTGACGGAAAAAACAAATACGAAGTTGTTCAGGTTGAAGAAGATAAATAACAAATCACATATTTTTATTAACCCTATAGAATAAATAGAATATTTTTCTAACTTTGACCAGATTGTACTGACCAGCAATTACTTTTAAATTAACTACGATGAAAAATAAAACCTACTGGATATTTACTGTAATAACCCTTTTGATTATTTCTATTGCATTTGGTTACAATAAGTTTAATCCCAAAGAAAAAAACGTAAAAATAGCAGCAAAAGATTGTGCCGAAACGCCTCATGCTACTGGAGAATCTGCTTTTAAACCCACAATAGAAAATAAAAACAAACCTTTGGGCAAAGCTCCTAAAGGTATGGTCTGGATTCCGGGCGGAGAGTTTTCTATGGGAAGCAATGTCGAAGACGAAAGTTTATGCAGTATAAAAGGTGTTACAAAAGATGCTGCACCCATTCATCGCGTTTATGTAGATGGTTATTATATGGATCAAACCGAAGTTACCAACGAACAATTTGCTGCTTTTGTTAAAGCTACAGGTTACATCACTTTGGCTGAAAAAAAACCAACGCACGAAGAGTATCCTGATGCTCCGTTAGAAAATTTAATTGCAGGATCTGCAGTTTTTACCCCTACTCCGGCAACTGTAGATTTAAACAATTACATGCAATGGTGGAGTTATGTTGGCGGTGCAGACTGGAGGCATCCTGAAGGCCCGATGAGCTCTATTATTGGCAAAGAGAAATATCCTGTTGTACAAGTTTCTTATGCTGATGCCGCTGCCTACGCAAAATGGGCAGGCAAAAGATTACCAACTGAAGCTGAATGGGAATTTGCAGCTCGTGGCGGAAAATCAGGGCAATTGTATGCCTGGGGAAACAACTTAAAACCTAAAGGAAAATTTCAGGCCAATATTTATCAGGGACATTTTCCTATTGAAAAAGGCGATACTGGCGAAGATGGTTATATTGGAATTGCGCCAACGGCCAAATTTGAACCTAATTCTTATGGCTTATACGATATTGGAGGAAATGTATGGGAATGGACAAACGATTGGTATACGCCTGATTATTATTCTCTTTTAAGCGAAAGCGGACAATTAACCAAAAATCCGCAGGGTGCCGAAAAGGCATACGATCCTGCAGAACCGGGTTTACTTAAAAAAGTACAGCGTGGCGGATCATTTTTATGCACAGATCAATATTGTTCCCGTTATATGGTTGGTACCCGAGGAAAAGGCGATTATCAATCTCCGGCAAATCATATTGGTTTTAGATGTGTGCAATAATTATTTTTTTAGCCACTAATTGCAGGAATTTTCACGAATTAATTCTATATACAAGATTCAATTTCAAGAATTAATTCTTGAAATTGAATCTTTAAATTTTACTAAAAAAGTATTTTAATTTGTGAAAATTAGTGTAATTCGTGGCAAACTTTTTATATGATTTTGAAACTCGATACGCCTGAATAATTGTTTATATTTGCTAAAAAATAAACAAATGCAACATATTATTGATCGTTTTATCAGTTATGTAACTATTGATACTGAATCAGACCCAAACTCACAAACTACTCCAAGTACACAAAAACAATGGAATCTTGCCAATAAATTAGTCGATGAACTAAAAACAATTGGTTTGCAAGATGTTACTATAGACGATAAAGCCTACATCATGGCGACTTTGCCAAGTAATGTAGATCATGAAGTTCCTGTAATTGGTTTCGTTTCGCATTTTGATACTTCTCCGGATTTTTCAGGAGCAAATGTAAAACCGCAGATTATTACCAATTACGACGGAAAGGACATTATATTAAATGCAGAGAAAAATATCATTTTATCTCCGGATTATTTTAAAGACCTCTTACAATACAAAGGCCAAACCATTATTACAACGGATGGAACAACGTTGCTTGGCGCAGATGATAAAGCCGGAATTACCGAAATTGTTTCGGCAATGGAATATTTAATTCAGCATCCGGAAATTAAACACGGAAAAATCAGAATTGGTTTTACTCCCGATGAAGAAATCGGACGTGGCGCACATCATTTTGATGTAGAAAAATTTGGCGCCCACTGGGCTTACACTATGGACGGAAGCCAGATTGGTGAACTAGAATATGAAAATTTTAATGCAGCTGCTGCCAAAATTACTTTCAAAGGAAAAAGCGTTCATCCAGGTTATGCCAAAGGAAAAATGATCAACTCAATGTTGATTGCCAATGATTTTATCAACGAACTTCCAAAAGGAGAAACCCCACAGGAAACAAAAGGTTACGAAGGATTTTTTCACGTACATCACTTAACAGGAAGCATTGAAGAAACGATTTTAGAATTGATTATTCGCGATCACAACAAAATCAAATTCGAAAAAAGAAAAGATTTAATTGGAAAAATTGCCAAAAAAATCAATAAAAAATTCGCCAAACAATTTGGTGAAGATATTGTAACTACAGAAGTAAGAGATCAGTACTACAATATGAAAGAAAAAGTGCTTCCCGTAAAATATATTGTTGATATTGCTGAAAAAGCCATGCGTGAACTAAACATCAAACCGATCATCAAACCTATTCGGGGTGGAACTGACGGTTCGCAATTATCTTATATGGGACTACCTTGCCCGAATATTTTTGCTGGCGGACATAACTTCCACGGAAAGTACGAATATGTTCCGGCAGAAAGTATTCAGAAAGCAACTGATGTTATTGTAAAAATTGCTGAATTAACAGCCATTCAGGGTGTTTTTGATATAACTGAAAAACACAAAAGAAAAAAGTAATCAGCCATTAGATTAAAATAAAAAATCCCAAACTCCATAATTGGAATTTGGGATTTTTTATTTATTGAAATTTCTTTAAAAAATTATGCCTTTTTATTCAAAGCAGCACTCATTTCCATAGAAATAGCAGAGCGCTCTAATTTTAATTTTCCAGACATTGTTTCGATTACAACTGTAGTTTCTGCAAGCTCTACTACTTTACCGTGAAAACCACTTTTAGTAATTATTCTGTCACCTACTTTTAGGCTGCTTTCAAATTCTTTTTCGTTTTTTGCTCTTTTTTGTTGTGGTCTGATCATGAAGAAATAGATCACTACAAACATCAATAGAAATGGCGCAAATTGAGTTAATTGTCCCATAATTTAAATTCTGTTTTTGATTTGATTTATTATTAATATTTTTTTCTATTACATTAACCCTCTTCCTACTTTCACCATCTTTTTATTGGCTTCCAATTCTTTAACAAGGTTATCTAAAATTCCGTTGATAAAAATACTGCTTTTTGGCGTAGAATATTCTTTTGCAATTTCTAAATATTCATTAAGTGTTACTTTTACCGGAATAGATGGAAATTTCAAAAATTCGCAAATTGCCATTTTCAAAATAATCGTATCAATTTCAGCAATTCTTTCGCTGTCCCAGTTTGGTGTTTTATCGTCATATTCTTTTGCAAGAATCGATTCATTTAAGACTGTTCTTCTGAACAGATCTTTAGCAAAATCTTTATCCTCAACATCTTTATACAATTTAGGAACTCTAAAATCGTCTGCATCTTCGGTTTTGATTGCTTTTAATTGTTTAACGATATGTGTATTTACAACCGGAATATCATCAACCCAGGTTAATTTATCGTCTTCTAAATACTCATATAATTTTTCATTTGGAACAATAACTTCGGCAAACAAATCAATTACAAATTGTCTGTCTTCTTCAAAAGTATTTTTTGTTGTGCTCATGTATTTTGTATACAAATCGCTCGCTTTAATATCATTTAAAAGTAAAATGATATAATCGTCATTTAAAGACCAGTTATTGATTTTGCGATTTTCTAAAGCAATACTAAGTGAATTGCTTTCGGCAAGTAGTTGAAAAATTTTGTTTTTGATAAATTTTTCATTGGGATTACGTTCTGCAGCAGTTGCAAGATGTTTTTTGCTTGAAAGATGTAAAAAAACTGATTCTTTTTTGCAAATTTCAATTAATGAAGAAAGCATTATAAGATATAAATCCTGAATATTATCAATACTGTAAAAAAGAAATTTTTCTTCTTTTTCCATATTATCAGAACCGCTTTGATGCATTGCATAAATGGATTGCATTACTTTAACGCGTATGTGTCTTCTGTTTACCACCTTGTAAGAACATTTAAAAATTAGTCTGCAAAAATAAGTATTTAAGACCTGATATTAAAATTTAAAACCAATTAATTTTAGAAGAAATCAGTCACAGTTTGCAATCGCAGTTTACAAAGTGTATAAAGTCGCAGTATTCCGTTTACAGTTTACAGTCGCAGTTTAGTATTAAGTTGCAGTTAAAGAATAAAAAAAGTCCCAGTTTTCAGTCTCAGTTTTCACTTGCGAAACTGAGACTGTAAACTGAGACTGTAAACTATAAAACTAAAAACTACTTCTTAGCTGCATTTTCAATTTTTCTCAAATCGATACGATTTTGAGCAATTGTAAGAGCCGCTTTGTGTGTGGTCATTCCGTTTTTCATAGCATAATCGATAATTTCTAACGTTGTGTTGTAGATGTTTTCAGTTTTGCTCATGATTTCGGCTTTACCGTAGTGCTCTAATTCAGCATAAACATTGATAATTCCACCAGCGTTGATTAAGAAATCCGGAGCGTATAAAATTCCTCTTTCCTGTAATCTTGGTCCGTGAACATTTTCATCAGCTAATTGATTGTTGGCCGCACCAGCAATTACTTTCGCTTTAATTTTGTTTACTGTATTATCATTAATTGTTGCTCCCATCGCACATGGCGCATAAATATCAACATCTGCCGTATATAAATCTTCACCAGAATAAATTGTTGCATTATATTTTTGGGCAACTTCGTATAATTTTTCTTCGTTGATATCAGCAATTGTAACGATCGCTCCTTCTTTAGTTAAATATTCAACCAAAGCTTCACCAACGTGACCAATCCCCTGAACCAAAACTTTTTTACCATCTAAAACATCAGAACCAAACTGGCTTTTTGCAGCCGCTTTCATTCCTAAATAAACGCCATAAGCTGTAATTGGAGAAGGATTTCCAGATCCGCCTCTTTCTTCAGAGATTCCTGTTACATAAGGTGTTACGTCTCTAACAGTGTCCATGTCTTTTGTTTCCATTCCAACATCTTCAGCAGTGATGTATCTTCCGCTTAAAGAGTGAACAAATTCGCCAAACTTGCGCATCAATTCTGGTGTTTTTTGCGTTTTGGCATCCCCAATAATTACTGCTTTTCCACCACCAATATTAAGTCCTGTAATGGCTGATTTATAAGTCATACCTCTTGAAAGACGCAAAACATCATTTAACGCTTCCCATTCAGTATTATAATTCCACATTCTGGTTCCTCCTAAAGCTGGCCCCATAACTGAATTATGAATACCAATAATTGCTTTTAAACCTGTATCTTTGTCATTGCAAAAAACAATTTGTTCGTGATCATCAAAAGACAGTTGACCAAAAACAGGATCCATTTTTTGAAGTTCCTTTCCAGTTGCGAAAGTTGCATCCATAGCGCTAGTATTTATTAGATTAAATTATGAATTTGTCAAAAAGACTTCTCAAATTTATATAAAAAATACAATTGTGCTAATTTTTTATCTTTAAAATAACAATATAACAATCGTTTTGTTTTGATTAAATTATACTTTCCGTTAATTTTAATTCATAAAATTTTATAAAATCAACACAATTCAACATTGAATCTCTTAAAAAAATGAAAGAATTAAGCTATTTAAACAAATATTTCATAAAATATAAATATAGTTTCTCTTTAGGAATTTTAATCACCATAATCGCACAAATATTCTCTTTATTTACTCCTAAGCTTATTAGTAAATCTTTAAACGCTATCGAAAAGTTTGATAAGCTGCCAGAAACTGATCAGACATCGCAAGTAATTATTGACTCCTATCGCGATGGATTAATTCATAACGTACTGCTAATCATAGCCACTACAATTGTTGCAGGTTTCCTGACTTTTTTAATGCGTCAGACTTTGATTGTAATGTCTCGTCATATTGAGTTTGATTTAAAAAATGAGGTTTTCAGACAATACGAGAATCTTTCGCAGAACTTTTACAAACAAAACCGTACGGGAGATTTAATGAATCGTATTAGCGAAGATGTTTCAAAAGTGCGTATGTATGTTGGTCCGGCCGTGATGTACACCATCAATACTTTTATACGTTTTGCCATTGTTATTATATATATGTATAATGTTTCGCCATTATTGACATTATATACTATTTTGCCTTTACCGATTCTTTCTTACTGTATTTTTAAATTAAGTTCTGAAATCAATAAACGAAGCACGACTTTTCAGCAATATTTATCCAAAGTATCGAGTTTCTCTCAGGAAATTTTTTCCGGAATTAGAGTTATTAAAGCAAACTCATTAGAAAATCAGCATCAGAATAATATGGTGGCTCTTGCCGATGAAAGCAAAAAAAAGAGTTTAGATTTAGCTAAAGTGCAATCTTTGTTTGGTCCTTTGATGATTGCCTTAATTGGGATTAGTAATTTGGTGGTGATTTATTTTGGAGGTGTTATGTACATCAACGGAACGATCCCTAACATTGGTACAATCGCTGAGTTTATTTTATATGTAAATATGCTGACCTGGCCCGTTGCTTCGTTAGGATGGGTTTCATCAATGGTTCAGGAAGCAGAAGCTTCTCAGAAACGTTTGAATGAGTTTTTGAAACTTGAACCGGAAATTAAAAATAAAAACGAAAACCATTCTGACATTCAAGGTTCTATCTCTTTTGAAGATGTAAGTTACACTTATGAAGATACCAATATCGAAGCTTTGAAAAATGTAACATTTACAGTAAAAAAAGGAGAAACACTGGCTATTTTAGGAAAAACTGGTTCCGGAAAATCGACTATTTTATCCCTGATTTCCCGTTTATATGATGTTACCGATGGAAAAATTACCATTGATCAGCAAGAAATAAGCACTTTAAACCTAAATGATTTAAGAAACAATATCGGAATTGTGCCTCAGGATGCATTTCTGTTCTCTGATACTATTAAGAACAATATCAAATTTGGTAATCAAAACGCTACAGACGAAGAAGTAATTGAAGCTGCCAAAAGTGCTGTAATCCATAATAATATCATTTCTTTTAACAAACAATATGATACTATTTTAGGAGAAAGAGGAATCACACTTTCAGGCGGACAAAAACAGCGTGTATCTATCGCAAGAGCGATTATTAAAAATCCTGCAATTTTACTTTTCGACGATTGTTTGTCTGCTGTTGACACTGAAACCGAAGAAACTATTTTGAATAATTTGTTCGAAATTTGTAAAAATAAGACTACCATAATTGTCAGTCATCGAGTATCTTCAGCAAAAAATGCCGACAAAATCATCATCTTGGAAGACGGTAAAATTATAGAACAAGGCTCTCATAATCAATTAATAAATCAGGAAGGGTATTATGCATCGTTATATTTAAAACAACTTTCGGAAAAAGAATTACTTTAATTGTTGTGTAATCGATAAATTTTTATGATTTTTGAGTACTATTAATTCCAAAAATGATAGAACGTATTATGAGAGAAAATGACATGTTAGAAAAAGAAGAGATTTTTTCTAAAGTATTACGAGCAGGAAGAAGAACTTATTTCTTTGATGTGAGAGCTACTAAAGCAGACGATTATTATATCACAATTACAGAAAGTAAAAAATTTACCGAAGAAGATGGTTCTTTTCATTTTAAAAAACACAAAATTTACTTGTACAAAGAAGATTTTGGAGCTTTTGCCGAAATACTGGAAGAAATGACTTCGTATGTCTTGAACCACAAAGGCGAAGAAGTAATCTCTGAAAGACACCAAAAAGATTTTAAAAAAGAATATGGTTCTGATAAACCTGAAGGCCAAAGATCTAGCTTTACAGATATCGATTTTGACGATATTTAGTCCGATATAACTTTTTAAAAAGTACGAGTCCAATATGTCCAGCATTTTGGACTTTTTTTATATATTTAAATTAAAAAAACTAACCTTGAAAACACTAACCACAAAACCACATTATTGTTTATTATTATTTCTCTCCATAATATCAATATCCTACAGCCAAAAAACCGATTTAAATCTAGAAAAGAAAATAGACAAGATCATAAAGAACATGACCCTGGAGCAAAAAATTGGCCAGGCTTGTCTTAAAGGAACTTCCAGCCGAAGCAAAGGTCTGTCTGAAGAACTTAAAAATGATGTTCGAAAAGGTTTGGTCGGTGCTATCTTAAACCTGACCGAACCAAGTCTGGTATTTGAAATCCAAAAAATTGCAGTCGAAGAAAGTCCCAATCATATTCCTTTATTATTTGGAAGAGATGTGATTCACGGTTATAAAACTATTTTCCCGATCCCGCTTGGGTTAGCCGCTTCGTGGAATATGGATTTAGTTGAAAAAACATCAAAAATCGCCGCCAATGAATCGTATTCAAGATGCATCAACTGGACTTACGCGCCAATGATTGATATTGCACGAGATGCACGCTGGGGAAGAATAGCAGAATCTCCGGGTGAAGATCCTTTATTAGCTTCGCGATTAGGAGTTGCTTACATAAAAGGATTTCAGGGAAATGATCCTGCTGTTCCCGGACAAATTTTAGCTTGTGCCAAACATTTTGCTGCTTATGGAGCTGCAGAAGGCGGCAGGGATTACAATACAGTAAGTATGTCTGAATCTTTACTTCGAAATGTGTACTTAAAACCTTTTGAAGCTGCAGCAAAAGCCGGAGCGGCAACTTTTATGAGTTCTTTTAATGATGTAAACGGAGTTCCGGCATCCGGAAATCCGTTTTTGCTTAAAAAAATATTACGCGACGAATGGAAATACGATGGTTTTGTAGTAAGCGACTGGAATTCGGTTACTGAAATGATTCCGCATGGTTTTGCTGCCGATGAAAAAGATGCCGCATTAAAATCTGCCTCAGCAGGGCTTGATATGGAAATGACCAGTTTATCGTATGCCCATCATTTAAAAACGCTGATTGCAGAAAAGAAAGTCTCTGAAAAGCAACTGGACGAAATGGTTCGTAATATTCTGCGAATAAAATTTAGAGCGGGAATTTTTGAAAACCCGTATTTTAAGGACCGCGAAAAATTTTCATTATTAAGTGCCGATGCTTTGCAAACCGCTAGAACTGCTGCAAGTAAAAGCTGCGTTTTATTAAAAAATGAAAACCAGATTTTACCGTTAAAATCCACTCAAAAAATTGCTGTAATTGGTCCGTTGGCAGATGCATTACGCGAACAATTAGGCACCTGGATTTTTGACGGAAATAAAGAAGACTCACAAACACCGCTAAAAGCTTTACAAAATAGTTTTGGATCAAATAATGTATTTTATTCTAACGGACTTTCTCATAGTCGATCTTTATCTGAAGATGGATTTGCAGCTGCGATTGCGGCAGCTAAAAAATCAGATGTCATTTTATTTTTTGCCGGTGAAGAAGCCATTCTTTCCGGTGAAGCACATTCGAGAGCTAATATTAATTTACCGGGTTTACAGGAAAAATTAATAGCAGAATTACAAAAAACAGGAAAGCCAATTGTATTGGTAATAATGGCCGGAAGACCTATTACGTTAGGAACGGTTTTACCAAAAGTAAATGCCTTGGTTATGGCGTGGCATCCGGGAACTATGGCCGGTCCTGCAATTTCTGATTTATTATTGGGAGTTTTAAATCCGTCAGGAAAACTGCCTGTAACATGGCCAAAAGAAGTGGGTCAGATTCCTATTTATTACAACCATCCAAATACAGGAAGACCTGCAGATCCTAAAACTTTTGTAGCCATTCAGGATATTCCTGTAGAAGCATGGCAGAGTTCTTTGGGAAATAATTCACATTATCTTGATGCCGGTTACGAACCTCAGTATCCTTTTGGATTTGGTTTGAGTTACACCACTTTCTCTTATGAAAATTTGAAAATAGAAAAAGCGATTCTTAAAAATAATAATAGCGAAAAATTAAACGTTTCTGCTGTTGTTACCAATTCCGGAAATACCATAGGAACAGAAACGGTACAACTCTATATTCGCGATATTACCGGAAGTATTGTGAGACCCATTCGAGAGCTTAAAGATTTTGTGCAAATTGAATTAAAACCTAAGGAATCTAAAACGGTGCAATTTTCAATTCCGGTTTCGGAGTTTGCTTTTTATAATGATAAAATGGAACTTAAAACTGAGCCGGGCGATTTTAAAGTCTGGATTGCTTCGCATGCAGAAAATGGTTTGGAAGGCGATTTTAAAATAGAATAAATTTATATTATGAAGAAAATAATCTTACTACTTTGTTTTTTTATCGGAGTTTCATCTTTTGCTCAAAAAGCAGAATATGAAACGAAAACCACTATTCAATATTACAATACAGCAACAAACAAATCAGACAGTTACATTAACGAAAGATGTGTTTTGGATATTTATTATCCAAAAAACACAAAAGGTTTTGCCACAATAGTATGGTTTCATGGCGGAGGATTAACCGGCGGAAGCAAAGAAATTCCTGAAGCTTTAAAAAACAAAGGGTTTGCGATTATTGGCGTAAATTACAGATTATCTCCAAAAGCAAAAGCTGCCAAAGCTATTGAAGATGCAGCAGCTGCAGTTGCCTGGGCTTTTAATAGTATTGCCAATTATGGCGGTGATGCTTCTGCCATTTTTGTTTCCGGACATTCAGCAGGTGGGTATTTGGCTTCGATGATTGGTTTGGATAAAAAATATCTACACAAAGAAGGGATCGATGCCAATAAAATCGCCGGACTTATTCCGTTCAGCGGTCAATGCATTACGCATTTTGAGATTAGACGCGAAAATGGAATTCCGGAAAAACAGCCTACTATAGACGAATTTGCACCGCTTTTTCACGTTCGTGCCGATGCGCCGCCACTTTTACTAATTACCGGTGATCGCGAACTGGAAATGTTGGGACGATATGAAGAAAACGCGTATATGGCAAGAATGATGAAACTCGCTGGCCATACACAAACCAAACTGTATGAACTTGACGGATATGGTCACGGAATGACAGAACCAGCTTTTCCCTTACTTTTAAACGAAGTCAATCGAATTTTAAAAGAAAAACAAACCAAAAAATAATATTTAAAAATCCACGGCAATGGAAACAAACTTATTAATATTACCCGGACTGGGAAATTCAGGAGATAAACACTGGCAAACCTTTTGGCATAAAAAATTCAAAAATTCAACACGAATCGTTCAGGATAATTGGGATGAACCCATTCGCGAAAAATGGCTCGAAAGATTGAATGAAGAAGTGGCAAAACTTGATAAACCAACTATTTTGGTAGCGCATAGTCTCGCTGTTTCATTAGTAAACCATTGGGCGGCATCAAACAGCAATAAAAATATTGTTGGCGCATTATTAGTAGCTCCTGCCGATGTAGATTCACCTGAACATACCCCTGACATTATTAGAAATTTTTCGCCAATGCCAATTTTAAAATTACCTTTTCCATCGATAGTTGTGGCGAGTGAAAATGATCCTTATGCGTCTTTCGAAAGAAAACAATATTTTGCCGAAAAATGGGGAAGTGATTTTGTAAACGTTGGGCAACAAGGTCATATTAACTCTGACTCAGATTTAAGATATTGGGAAGAAGGACAATTGATTTTACAGCAGTTAATTTCTAAAATAAATTAGTTTTTAGTCGCAGTTTTCAGTCTCAGTAGCAGTTTTCAGTTTTTATCCTGAATGTAAAAAATAGGTCCAAAATTAACAATTCGTAATTCCGAAAAATTTAACGCAAAGTAAAAACTGAAAACTGATACCGCGACTGAAAACTATTTATCCAATACGCAATCCATTTTCTATCTTAAAATCAGGCGCTAATAAAATTACGTCTCCCTCCTGACCTATTGCTCCCAAAACTAAGCATTCGCTCATGAATTTTCCTATTTGTTTTTTAGGAAAATTAACGACTGATATAATTTGTCGATTTATTAAATCTTCCTTTTTATAATGCACTGTTATTTGTGCCGATGATTTTCTGATTCCAATTTCAGAACCAAAATCAATTGTAAGCTGATAGGCAGGTTTTCTCGCCTCAGGAAAATCATTTACTTCTATAATTGTTCCTACGCGCATATCCGTTCTCTCAAATTCATTCCATGTTAAATCCATTTATTTTAAGATTTTAATATTGTAAGTATTGCTTCTAATTCTATAACTTTTTTTCAGGCTTAAGATTCTAATTTTACAAATGTAAAAGAATAAGCTAACAATTAAAAAATTATAAAATGGAAAATGTTTTATCTAACAACAGCCCGTCTCAAAGAGACTTAAATTGTGACCTTTCAGTTCAATGTACTGATAAATATATAGAAACAGATCCAAATGTAAAATTATATGTAAAAGATTATGGTAAAGGAAAACCTGTAATCTTAATTCATGGATGGCCACTTTCTAACGAAATGTGGGAATATCAAATTGACTTTTTAGTACAAAATGGATATCGCGTAATTGCATACGATCGCCGCGGATTTGGTAAATCGTCTCAGCCTTGGGAAGGTTACGACTACGATACTTTGACCGATGATTTAAAAGATATTATTGAGCAGCTACACTTAGAAGATGCAACTCTTGTAGGTTTTTCTATGGGCGGTGGCGAAGTAGTACGTTATTTTAGTAAATATGGCGGAAAAGGTGTTACAAAAGCAGTATTGATTTCTTCTGTTGTTCCTTTTTTATTGAAAACAAATGACAATCCTGACGGGCATCCAAAAGAAAAAAGCGACAGCACTGCAAATGCTATTAAAGAAGACAGAATAGGTTTTGTAGATAATTTCGGAAAAACCTTTTTTGGTATAAATATAATCAACAAGCCTTTAAGTACTCCATTAATGGAATATTATAGAATGTTATGTTCTTTTGCTTCGCCAAGAGCAACTTTAAAATGTGCAGAATCTTTTTCTTACACTGATTTTAGAGATGAACTTGATTTTGTAAAAGTTCCAACTTTAATTATTCATGGAGACGATGATAAAATTGTTCCAATTGAATTAACCTCAAAGAAAACTGCAGAGGCAATTCGTCAAAACACTTACATTGTTTATGAAGGAGCGCCACACGGACTTTTTTATACGCATAAAGACAAATTAAATTCAGATTTATTGGATTTCTTAAATTCATAAATTTTCTATATACTTTCCATATATCCAAAGGGTACTATTTTGATTAATACGTCTCTTTGGATATTTTTTTTAAAGTGCTGCCTTTTGTTCATAATTAAATCTAAATTTGAATAAATAACAATCAGAAAATGGCAAAAACTTCTTCAAATATGATTCCGCTTGGAACACTTGCTCCAAACTTCAGATTAAAAGATACTAATTCTAATCATTTTTATTCGTTTGAAGATTTAAAAGGTTCAAAAGGAACACTTCTCATTTTTATCTGCAACCATTGCCCGTTTGTTCATCATGCATTGCCTGAAATTATTATGATTTCAAATGATTATCGTGTACAGGGAATTGGTATAATCGCTATTTCCAGCAACGACATCATAAAATATCCACAGGATTCTCCCGAAATGATGACAGAATTTGCTTTTCAAAACAAAATTGATTTTCCTTATTTATTTGATAAAAATCAAGAAGTTGCAAAAGCTCTTAATGCCGCATGCACGCCTGACTTTTATTTATTTGATAATCAAGATCAATTATTTTATCGTGGACAACTGGATGACTCAAGACCTAATAACGGAATACCATTAAGCGGAAGCGATTTACGAAGTGCCGTTGATGCTCTAATTTACAACAGAAGTTTGAATAATTCACAAAAACCAAGTATAGGATGCAGCATAAAATGGAAATAATACTAGTTTTTTTAGTGTAATTTTCCTATATTTGCATTTTATAACAAATCTCATTGTGAACATAATAACTACATTGACAGCCTTTACTTTGTTGTTTTCTTTAAAAAGGAAACCACTTGCTGCTGCATTTATTTCACATAGCAAGGCCTTTATTAATTAGGCCTCCGCCTATTTCAATTTTCTTTTCAGGCGGAGGATTTTTACCCAATTTTATTTTTTTATTTTATTTGAAAGAGTAAATGCTCTCTCAAATAATTCTGTGGTTTTTATATTTAAGATTTCAGAATATAAATTATTTTACAAAATTGGCTCTTTTCCGTTCAAAAACTAGTCTGAAAAAAATCCAAATTCTAAAACATTTAAAAATTAATAATACATATAAATATGAAACCAACACCAACTTTCTGTAAAACAGATTATCAGTTTTTGAGAGAATTGATATCAAAAAGTAAAAATTCAACAAATACTAAAGAAGCTAATCAGCTTTCGCAGGAATTAGATCGCGCGATTATTAGTAAAGAGAATCATTTGGATAATTCGATTATCAGAATCAATTCGTACGTCACAATTGAAGATGTAATGGCAAAAAGACAAATGAAAATTCAAATCGTTTTACCTTCCGCATCCGATGTGAAATTGGGAAAAATATCAATTTTAGCACCTTTAAGTGTTGCTGTTATTGGATTTAAAGTAAATGACGAAGTCGATTGGGAATTGCCTGCCGGAATTAAAACTTTAAAAATAATTGCTGTAAGCAATGAATAATTATTTATAAACACCTCATTATGTGACGGTGTTTTTTTTATTTTAAATCTAAATAAAAAAGCATCCTGTTAAAGAATGCTTCCTGATTTTTATAATTGAGATGTAATATAGTTTGAAATCGAAGCGATCTGACTATCATCTACATGTGCTTTTTTCTGCATGCGAACTAAAATTGGTTTCCACTCTTCCTGCGTAAACTTTTTCGGAGTATATAATTTATGGCAACCAGAACAATTGTTTTCATATAAATTTTTTCCTTCTAATAATACAGGAGTTAATTCCGGCGTTACGGCTAGTGCTGTAGTAGTTTCTGCTGCTGTAGCGGGTTTAGAAGGGGTTAACGTAACTACTGCCGGTTTTTGAGTGCTACACGAAAATAGTAATATCGCAAGCGCAGCACTTATAATTCTTGATTTCATTTTTTTTGTTTTGGGGGTAAATATAAAAAAAATCCCATATGCCGTGGCATATGAGATTTACTATTTCGAAGCGGAAATTAAATTTATTTAATTTGCTTCTAATTATTTTACTTCCATTAATTCAACGTCGAAAATTAAAGTTGCGTTTGGCGGAATAACTCCTCCAGCTCCTGCAGCTCCATACGCTAAATCAGACGGAATTACAAAACGAGCTTTATCTCCTACTTGCAATAAAGCAATACCTTCGTCCCATCCTTCGATAACCTGACCCTGACCTAATCTAAATTCGATTGGTTTTTTACGTGGGTAAGATGAATCAAAAACTTTTCCACTTTCTAAAGATCCTTCGTAATGAACAGCAACTGTTTTACCAGCTTCTGCTTTTTTACCATCACCTTTATTAATCATTTTGTAACGTAAACCGCTTTCTGTTTTATCAAAACCTGCAGCTAGTTGCTCCATTTTTGCTTCAGATTCAGCTTTTAAAGCCGCGTCTCTTTTTAGACGAGCCCCTTTTAAACCAACAAAAGCTTCGATAGCATTAAATTTTTCAGCTTCTTCTCCAACTCTAATGATTTCTACAGTATCAAGATTATCGCCCTGAGCAACAGCATCAACAATATCCTGACCTTCGATTACATGACCAAAAACAGTGTGTTTTCCGTCTAACCATGAAGTTGGAACGTGTGTAATATAAAATTGAGAACCGTTACTTGCGGGCCCTGAATTTGCCATTGCTAAAACTCCCGGACGATCGTGTTTTAAACTTGGGTGAAATTCATCATCAAATTTATAACCAGGATCTCCGGTTCCGGTTCCTTTTGGACATCCACCCTGAATCATAAAATCAGGAATTACTCTATGAAATGTTAATCCGTCATAGAATTTTTGTCCCTGAGGTTTTACTTTATTTTCCATATTTCCTTCTGCAAGAGCTACAAAATTCCCTACGGTTCCTGGTGTTAAGTCGTGTGTTAGTTTTACTAAAATCGAACCTTTACTAGTGTTGAATTTAGCGTATATTCCGTTTTCCATTGTTGTAATTTTTAATTTAAATGCAAATTTACAAATTAATTTTTATATCAATTTGCTTTCTATTTTTTAGTTTTAATGCTTCGTGATGATTTATAAGTAAGGCCGTAAACTGCAAATGCCAATACAGACAATCCAACGCATCCAACGCTTACGAAGTGCCATCCTCCTAATTTCCATAATAACAATCCGTAGGCAGATCCTGCGGCTGTTCCTAAAAAGCTAAAAGACATAAATACAGTATTTAATCTGTTTCTGGCTTCCGGAAGCAGAGAATATACCCGGGTTTGGTTTGAGATATGCACACCCTGAATTCCGATGTCTATAAAAACAATTCCAATCGCAATTCCAATGACGCTTTCTGCTGAAAAGTAAAATATCAGGAAGCTAAGTAATATGAGTAAACAGCCATAACCAACTGCTACTCTGGAACCGCCTTTATCTCCCATTTTTCCCACTAACGGCGCTGCCAAAGCTCCTGAAGCGCCTACAACACCAAATAATCCAATTGTAGCGCTGTTAAAATGAAATGGTTCTCCTGAAAGCAATAAAACCATTGTTGTCCAGAAAGCTCCAAACTGAGCGAAACTAAAAACATTAATAATAGTAGCTTCACGCAAAACAGGCTGCGTTTTTATAAGTGTAAACAGCGATTGAATCAACTGGGCATAAGTTCCCTGAAACTGGGGTTTATTGATGGGAAATTTATTCTGAATCACAAAAAAGATGGAAAGACAAATTCCGGAGGCAATATAAAACATGGATCGCCAACCTAAAACCTGACCAATAAATCCGCTTAAAGTTCTGGAAAGTAAAATTCCAACCAGCAAACCGCTCATAATAGTACCAACCACCTTTCCTCGCTGTTCCGGCGCACTTAGTGAAGCGGCAAGCGGCAAAATAAGCTGTGGGACAATGGAAGTAATTCCGATTAATAAAGAAGCGATTTGCAGAATAAAAAAACTTTTGGCTGTAGCAGCGATAATCAGAGCAATTACCGAAGCAAAAGTGGTCATTAAAATTTGTTTTTTACGCTCGATTTTATCGCCAAGCGGAACCATGAAAAATAACCCTATAGCATATCCGGCCTGTGTTAGATACGTTATGGTTCCTGCATTGGCTTCCGGAATTTTAAATTCGCTGGCAATTAAAACAATTAAGGGCTGGCAGTAATAAAGATTTGCAACTATAAGTCCAGTGCAAGCTGCCATAAATAAGACATTCGTTTTGGATAAATTCATTTTTGCAAAAATACCAATCTAATTTTAACCAAAACTTTAAAAAATGTAAAAAATTTTTAAAGGAAAGATCAAATCAGCCTGTTAATTTAAAGATTTTATTAATTTTAAAACATTACGATTTTAGAAAATCCTCACGAATCGGGCTAAATACATCTGTCAGGATTCCGCTTTCTAAACAAACCACTCCATGAATTGCATGTGGCGGAATGTAAAAACTGTCACCTTCCTTTAAAGTCTGAGTAACATCACTTATAGTAACATCAAATTTACCGCTCGAAATATAGGTTACCTGTGTATGATAATGTTCGTGCAAAACACCAATCGCTCCTTTTTCAAAGTGAACACTTACGAGCATTGCTTTGTCATCAAAAGCCATAATCTTTCTTTTTACACCTTCAGCAACTACTTCCCACTCCAGCTCATCGCCTTTTATAAATTCTTTACTTGTTCCGAAATTTTGCATAATTTATTTTTTAATTCAATTACATGCAAAAATACTGTTTTTAGATGATTTTTCTTCTAAATCAAGTGTTTTGAAATAAAATTACAGCTTATTTTTATGGAATCGAAGACGTTATTGGCGAAATTATTTTCCTGTTCTACAAAAAAATATTTCATTCCCGATAGTTTTGCTTCGTTAAGAATAGCTTTAAAATCTATCGAACCAGAGCCTACTTCGGTATTTAAAGCGGCATTTAATTTGTCCATATCTTTAATATGCCACATTTTAAAACGCCCGGGATTTTCCTTAAACAATTGAAGAGGATTATTTTGGGAACGAAAAACCCAATATAAATCAAGTTCAAAAAAGACTAAATCTTTGTCAGTTTCTTTCAGCAAAATCTCATATCCGGTTGTCCCGTCATGTTCCTGAAATTCAAAATCATGATTATGATATGCTAATTTTAAGCCTGAAGCTTTACACATTTTTGCAGCTTGATTTAAACGAGCTGCAATCGTTTTGTAGTCTTCAATATTTTTTCTGAATGGCTCATCAACCCATGGAATGGTAAGAAATTCACTTTTTAAAATTTTAGCCGCATCTATTGCCGCGATAAGTTCTACTGTATTTCCATCGTACAGAAAGCTTCCTAAATTATAATGTCCGCTAACTGCTTTTAACTTGTTTTTGTCTAAAAGGTTTTTTAATTCTTTTGGAGAAATTCCCCAAAATTGATCTTTTATAGAAAATCCGTAAGTTTCAACATTTGTATAGCCTGCTGCTTTTACCTTTTCTAAAGTTAATTTTACGTCTTTTGAAAGTTCGTCACGAAGCGTATACAACTGTAATCCAATTTCTTTTTTTTCCATATTAAAAGCTAAAGATGGCATTGCTAAAAGTCCTGCAGTAACTAAACCTGAATTAATTACAAAAGTTCTTCTGGAAATCATTTTACGTTTTTAAGGTAAAAATAATATTTAAATTAATTCTTTAAGGAAATATTTCCTATCGTAGTGAATTAAAGTTTTTCAAGAAATCGATTTATTCTCCCTAAAGACTCTTTGTATGATATCGTTCTTGGTTTTGGATATAATTTACGTATTTAATTGAGATTTACTATCTAAAAATGCGCCGTATCTCTCTTAATCCTCGCCTTCCTCAAAATTATCAAAATATGTAAAATCTTTTGTAATCAATCCGTTTTCAATTGTAAAAATGGTGCAAATCGGCAATTCAAATTTTGAATTATCTGGTGCTTTTCCTGTTGAAACAAACTCAACAATAATGTGATCATCTCCTGAAGGATAAATCTGAACGACTTCATCATGCAAATCAGGAAAAATTTCATGCAGCCTGACGTATTTTTCTTGGGTTTGCTTACGCGTTTGTTTTACGATTCCTTTTCCTAAAGATGGATCTTTGAAATCAGCAGTTTCGCTGTACATTTCAGACATTTTTTTCCAATCATGTTTGTTAAAAAGATCGAAATATTGTTTGACTAATTTTTCATTTTTAGAAGTATCGGTCATTTTTGAATGATTTTGATTATTACACGAAAGAGCCAGAAATGAAACAGCAATAATTACTAGAATTTTTCTCATAAATTATTTTTTAGATTCCTAATTTAGGATCTAAATATAACAAATGATTGGTAATTAAAATGTAAAAACTTATTTCACAGCAATTTGCTGAGGCCTTAATTGATTTTTCTCACTTTTAGAAGAATAGATTTTTCCATCTTTATTAGCATAAAAATACACATAATCCCATACTGCCGGACCCGCTATTGAAGAGCCTGAATCATTTTTTTCTGTGTAAATTTGATCTCCGTAAATAAGTATTTCATTTCCATTTTCAGTATCCTGAATTACACGAACTGGTGGTCCCCATACTTTCATAAGACTGTTTTTTGATTTTCCAATCCAGTTCTCTGCTGTAGTTTTAGAAGTTGAACATGCGGATAGTACTATAATAGCAATTAATAAAATAGTTTTTTTCATGAGATCAATATTTAAATGTTTTTGGTACTGTAATTTGGTGATTAATGTTACGTAAGATTAGCTCATGTTATCAGTAAAATATTTATATTTAAAAACTATTATCTTATATAATTATTACTTATTTAGTTAAATTACAAACATTTATATTACAATTAAAAAGTCATTCTCCTAACCAAAATATTACCTTTTTTATTTTTTAAAATTCTCCAATATTTACTTTGTATCTTTGCCGCTTAGAAAATTTTAAGAAAATGCGAATTGATATTATAACGATTTTGCCTGAATTATTAAGAAGTCCGTTTGAGGCTTCAATTATGAAACGTGCTATTGACAAAGGCCTTGTAGAAGTTCATTTTCATAATTTACGAGATTATACGACGAATAAACAAAAAAGTGTAGATGATTATCCCTTTGGAGGAGGTGCCGGAATGGTGATGACCGTTCAGCCAATTGATGCCTGTATTACACATTTGAAAAGCGAACGAGAATACGACGAAATCATTTATATGTCGCCTGACGGAGAAACATTGAATCAAAAAATGGCGAATACAATGTCAATGTATGACAACATTATAATTTTATGTGGACATTATAAAGGTGTAGATCAACGGGTTCGTGATCATTTTATTACCAAAGAAATTTCAATTGGCGATTATGTTTTATCCGGAGGAGAATTAGGTGCTTTGGTTTTATCTGATGCCCTGATTCGATTAATCCCAGGAGTTTTGAGTGATGAAACTTCGGCTTTGACGGACAGTTTTCAGGATAATTTACTTTCAGGACCTATATATACAAGACCAGCAGATTATAAAGGTTGGAAAGTTCCCGATGTTTTAACCAGCGGGCACTTTGCAAAAATTGACAAATGGCGCGAAGATATGGCGTATGAACACACGAAGAACAGAAGACCGGATCTTCTCGAAGGGCAAGATTAGTTTTAAGTTTCAGGTTATTCTTGTTTCAGGTTAAAGCTTTCGATTTCAACAAATTGAAACATGAAATATAAAAAAAAACTTCACTTAAAATAATTCAAAATTTACAATTCATAATTCATAATTATTTTCTACATTTGCACCCGAATTAGACTAACCTCTGGCGAGATCCGTGAATGTTGCTCTATATAAAAACCATAATTAAAAATATCATGGCAGATTTAATGAAATTCGTTCAAACCGAATTAGTTGAGAAAAAAGATTTCCCTGAATTTGGAGCTGGAGATACTATCACAGTTTTCTACGAAATTAAAGAGGGTGAAAAAACAAGAACTCAGTTTTTTAAAGGAGTTGTTATTCAAAGAAGAGGTTCTGGTAACACAGAAACTTTTACTATTCGTAAAATGTCTGGAGCTATTGGTGTAGAGCGTATCTTCCCTGTAAACTTACCAGCTTTACAAAAAATTGAAATCAACAAGAAAGGTGCTGTACGTAGAGCTAGAATTTTCTACTTCAGAGAACTTACTGGTAAAAAAGCTAAGATTAAAGATAAAAGAAGATAATCATTTATCTCTTTGTTATAAAAAACTCGTTTCATATTGTTTGAAACGAGTTTTTTTATGCCCTTATTTTTCAAAATATCAAAACTGTAATATTTTAATATGAAAATCATCGAATTAGCAATTTAACGATGCCGAAATAACAATTTGATAATTCCGGTATTTATCCGTAAAACTACACCGTTTTCGGACTGTTTTTATTATATTTGCTCCGCTCATTTCGAGCCAACTATACCTTTTACATCGCTTACTTATTGCGATACGATTATAAAAAAAAAAAAAAAAGACAAAAAAAACAAAAATTTAT
>Ga0247806_10000124_pt1 | contig 49656 bp, 39 predicted proteins | sample UWRJL059202B1_FD_179935 | JGI IMG/M metagenome (GOLD analysis project Ga0247806, IMG submission 179935) | Plant litter microbial communities from Arlington Agricultural Research Station in Wisconsin, United States - UWRJ-L059-202B-1 | ecosystem: Environmental > Terrestrial > Plant litter >... | reverse complement strand
ACCAACCGTTTCAGGCTGGAAAGGCGTGCTTCTCGAACATGCGATCACACCGATCCATCAGTACAGTTACACCTCCGGTAAAAACGCCACAGATAGCTCGATGATCATCGACGCGATGGACATCCTCTACTCCGGCAAGGTCGACGGCTTCTGCATCGTTTCGAGCGACAGCGATTTTACGCGACTCGCCACCCGCCTGCGCGAAGCCGGCATGAAAGTCATCGGCATTGGCGAAAAGAAAACACCTTCTGCCTTCATTGCGGCCTGTGAAAAATTCATCTACATCGAAATCCTGAAGTTGAAAGGTCAGGAAGAAAAACCGGCCACGTCTTCGACCAGACCGCAAAAAACACCGAAGCCAGCGGCAGAAGCACTGAAGAAAATAGACAAGGTGCTGATCAGAAGCATTTCGGATTCGATCAACGATGCTTCCGACGAGAACGGATGGGCATTCCTGGGCGAGCTAGGTAGCCTTTTGCTGAAAAAACAGCCTGATTTTGACCCGCGTAACTATGGTTTTCCAAAATTATTATCGCTGATCCAAAGCATCAATAAAATCGAGGTAGACCTGCGGGACACCAGTAAAAATAACGTAAAGCGCGTTTATGTTAAAATGAAATAAAGGAACGCTGTGTGAAAAAAAACTTAATTTTCAGAGAATGAATGAAATAAACTAAAAACTAAATTATTTTTTTGCTTGTTGATATCTTTTTTTCCATACATTTGCTCAAAATTTTATAAAAAGATGAGCGCTTCCAAACTATCTTTATTTGTACTACTTACAATTATCCTGGCTTCTTGCCAAAAAGAAAAATCAAGTGTATACGGCAATGTGACCTACATACACAGCTACTTCAAAACAGAATATCAGGCAGACCATGCCCACATTAGACTGTATGAAGATGAGTCGATGACTACCCTGGTTGCAGAAACAGACTGCGACAATATCGGGAACTATTTCCTGAAGGATGTCGGTAACGGTGACTATTACATCCACGCGGATGTTACCCTGTCGAAATATTCCTACGCAGGTGGACAAAAAGTATCTGTGGCTTCTTCCTCTAATGCGAAATACAATTTCGTAATCCGATAAAATTAGCCTCCGGGCAGTAATTGATCAGCCTGAGTGTGCAATGCGCGCTCAGGCTTTTTTTATGCATGGCGGATTCGAATTTCCGGTGTGCCCAGGCCACATCGCTTATCGGCATATCGTGATATTCCGAAGCGAATCGCGAACCTCTCTTCAGAGACTTTTTTCATCTGTACAAAAATATAAATCGCTGATTCTCTGAAATTAAAACGCAGACAAACACGTGCCTTCAACACATTCACCAACACGTAGGGGAACCACGTTCGGGTTTAAAAATTATCTTTGCGGTATAAATCCGCCCCATGAAATCACGCATCAACATCGAGGAAACGACACAACACAGGGACTTTGCATCCGAACGTTTCGACAGCAACCGCTATGAAAATCACGCTTTTACTTCCTGCCAGTTCGAAACCATTGCAGGCATCGATTTTACGGATTGTGTGTTTCGTGACTGCGACCTCAGCAACGTCCGTTTCAACGACTGCAAGCTCGACAATGTGGAGTTTTTCGATTGTAAGCTGATCGGCGCGAACTTTTCATCCGCACGCGATTTTGGATTTTCCGTAAAATTCATCGATTGTAACCTCAATTATGCAACCTTTGATCACCTGAAGATGAACCAAAGTATTTTCTTCAATTGCACGATCCATGAGGCTAGCCTGACGCAAACCGATTTCACGAAAACAAAATTCACGAACTGCGATTTCCAGGATTCTCATTTCTCAAGAACGAACCTGACGGGTGTCGACCTGCGGAGCTGTTTCAATATCACACTCGATCCGGAGGACAATTTCATCGTGAAAGCCAAATTTCAGCTACAGGAATTACCCGGTCTGCTGGAAAAGTACAAACTCACAATTGAACGCTAAGGAATTGGTTATTTGTCTGTCGCGAGCATTTCCTCAATCGCCAGCGTCAATTCAATAAAATCGTCGACACTCAGCTGCTCAGGCCGCGTTGTCAGGAAACGGTGCTCAAACTCACGGCCTTCCAGCATCGGTTTCACAGAATTCCGGATCATCTTGCGGCGCTGGTTAAAGCAAGCCTTCACGACCTGGATGAATTTCTTCTCGCTACATGGCAAAGTATCCCGCTCGTTGCGCGTCAGGCGGATCACACCGGACTTTACTTTCGGCGGCGGATCGAACACATGCTCATCTACGGTGAAACAATATTCGATGTCGTAAAATGTCTGCAACAGCACACTCAGGATACCATACGCTTTCGTTCCGGGTTTTTCTGCGATCCGCACCGCAACTTCCTTCTGGAACATGCCCATGATCTCCGGGATCTGGTTCCTGTAATCGAGACAGCGGAAGAGGATTTGGGAAGAGATATTGTACGGAAAATTCCCGACAACTGCAAAAGGTTCCTGGCCGTAATACAGCGAGAGGTCCGCTTTCAGGAAGTCTGCCTCAAAGATCCGCCCTTCCAGCCGGGGATAATGTGCTTTCAGGTAAGCCACAGAATCGCGATCGACTTCCATGACCGACACTTCGCTTTCCTCCTTTTCGAGCAGGAATTGTGTCAAAGCACCCATTCCGGGTCCGATCTCCAGCACTTTGTGACAACCGCGGAAAGCGCCGAACTGTTCTGCAATGCGGCGGCTGACGCCCATGTCGATCAGGAAGTGCTGGCCGAGGTGTTTTTTAGCCTTAACCGACATATTTGAATTCTTCAATGACAGATAAAACCGTGCGGAACGCAGCGAAATGGCCACCAAAATGTTTGGCGTGATCGGCCTGCATCGCGTGTGCATGTTTCGCCTGGTAAGCATCGTATTGTTCCTGGTCTTTGCTCAGGTACATGATCGAAAAACTGACACCTCCTTCCTCTTCACCGTGAATGCGGGAAATCCGGCTTTCCAGGAAACAACCGGTTGCCATTACGTCCGGAATGTGCTTCGTGCGCATCCATTCGAGCCATTCGGCGTGCACTGATTCATCAACACAGACCGTTACATTGTACAAAATCATGCGCAAAGTTACGCAAAACAACCTTGCGCCCCAAGAAAGAATGTTGCCGCCTGACACGAAACGGATCGAAAAACGAGGAATCGGTGCACGACTTCATTATATTTGCGTTTCATTACATCCCCAACATGATCAATTACAATCCCAAAAGCTGGTTAACCCTGATCTTTGCCCTGCACAAAAGCGATACGCTTCGCATGTTGTGGAAAGAGTTGATCTATATGAGCCTTTTCACACTCCTGATCGCCTTTATTGAGATGCACTATTTTCCGGAAGCACTGTTCCTGGAGAAGCTCGTACAGGTGTATTCCATCGTCGGATTTGTGATCTCGCTCCTGCTGGTTTTCCGGACCAATACAGCGTATGACCGTTGGTGGGAAGGCCGCAAAAAATGGGGAGAGCTCGTCAACGACACGCGCAATTTCGCAATCAAGCTGCATGCCTTCCTGGATGAACCGGAAGACCGCGCTTATTTTTCGCGCATGATCCCGAATTTTGTTTTCGCGATGAAAGAACACCTGCGCCAGGGCGTGAATTGGACAGAGCTTAACCTCACAACGGCAGAAACCACCTTGCTCCAGACCAAAGCACACATTCCGCTCGGTATATCGGCACTGATGTACGACAAGCTCCACACGCTGAAAAAACAAGGCCACCTCAGTGAAGAAGAATTCATCATCCTCGACAAAAACATCAATGCTTTCATGGATTCCTGCGGAGCCTGTGAGCGGATCCGCAACACGCCGATCCCATTCTCCTACAGTCTTTTCCTGAAGAAATTCATCTTCATCTATGTTGTTACAATGCCGTTGGCTTTTGTAGGCGCATTCGGTTACTTCTCCGCATTCATCGCGACTTTTGTATTCTACGTGCTCGTCAGCATGGAAGTCCTGGCCGAAGAGATCGAAGATCCGTTTGGCAACGACGATAACGACCTGCCGACAGACGATCTCTCGGGCAAAATCCAGGCAATTGTTCATGAATCGCTGGACCATCCGAAAGTAAAGGATTAAAAACTACCTGCCTTTGGAATGATTTTCCGGCTTTGCGGAAGAAAGATCCGGGATACATTCAGGATCAGCGATATGGTCTTTCAGCCATTCGCTAGCAAATTCCAACTTTTTGGCTTAATTTTGTACACCCATCAATGGGTTTATACCGCATAGAACATATACATGAAACACATTCGTAACTTTTGCATCATCGCCCACATTGACCACGGGAAGAGTACATTGGCAGACCGCCTTTTACAAACAACCGGGACCATTGCCGACCGCGACATGCAAAATCAGGCACTGGACAACATGGACCTGGAGCGTGAAAGAGGAATCACGATCAAGAGCCACGCCATTCAGATGAATTATAAATACAAGGGCGAGGATTATATATTAAACCTCATCGACACCCCCGGACACGTGGATTTTTCCTATGAGGTATCCCGTTCCATCGCCGCATGTGAAGGTGCATTGCTGATTGTGGATGCTTCCCAGGGAATTGAGGCGCAAACCATTTCCAACCTGTACCTCGCACTGGAGCACGATTTAGAGATTATTCCTATCCTGAACAAAATGGACCTTCCCGGCGCTAACCCGGAAGAAGTGACCGACCAGATTGTCGAGCTGATTGGCTGCGACCCTTCTGACGTTATTCAGGCCAGCGGTAAAACCGGCCTCGGCGTAGACGATATCCTCGCTGCGGTGATCGAGCGCATCCACCCGCCAAGCGGAAATGAAGACGGACCTTTGCAGGCCATGATCTTTGACTCCGTGTACAACGCTTTCCGCGGAATTATTGCCTATTACCGCGTCAAAGACGGTGTGATCCGCAAGGGAGACAAAGTTAAATTCTTCAATACCGGCAAAACGTATAATGCGGATGAGATCGGAATCCTGAGAATGGACCTGAGTCCACGCCAGGAAGTCCGTACCGGAGATGTAGGTTACATCATTTCCGGGATCAAGCAGGCCAACGAGGTGAAGGTCGGAGATACGATCACGCTGGCTGCCAATCCATGCGATACACCGATCAAAGGATTTGAGGACGTAAAACCAATGGTATTTGCCGGGATTTATCCGGTAGAGACAGACGATTACGAAGAATTGCGCTATTCGATGGAAAAGCTGCAACTCAACGATTCATCGCTCGTATTCGAGCCGGAATCTTCCGCTGCACTTGGTTTTGGGTTCCGTTGCGGATTCCTGGGCATGCTCCACATGGAGATCATCCAGGAGCGTCTCGAACGCGAATTCAACATGACTGTGATCACAACGGTTCCCAACGTATCGTACTACACCTACCTGCGCCGCGATCCGGAAAAAGCGATCATCGTCAATAACCCTTCCGAATTGCCGGATCCTTCAGGCATGGAGCGCATCGAAGAACCTTACATCAAAGCGCAGGTCATTACGAAATCCGAGTACATCGGACAAGTCATGAGCCTTTGCATTGAAAAGCGCGGCGAGCTGAAAAACCAGGTTTACCTGACCCAGGACCGCGTCGAGATTACGTTTGAAATGCCTTTGGCAGAAATCGTATTCGATTTCTACGACCGCCTGAAATCCGTTTCGAGAGGTTATGCTTCTTTCGATTACCATCCAATTGGCTACAAACCTTCCGATCTCGTCAAAATGGACCTGATGCTGAACGGCGAACAACTCGATGCTTTGTCGGCGCTCGTTCACCGCAGCAACGCCTTTGAATTGGGCAAGAAAATCTGCATTAAACTGAAGGAGCTGATCCCGAGACAACAGTTCGAGATTCCGATCCAGGCGGCGATCGGCGCAAAAATCATTGCCCGTGAAACGATCAAGGCACTCCGCAAGGACGTAACTGCGAAATGTTACGGTGGTGATATATCCCGTAAGCGGAAGCTGCTCGAGAAACAAAAAGAAGGAAAGAAACGCATGCGCCAGGTAGGCCGTGTCGAAGTTCCGCAGGAAGCCTTCATGGCCGTACTGAAACTGAACGATTAATCCCTCTTCAAACCGATATACGAAAGCTTTTCCCCAGGGAGGAGCTTTTTTTATGTCTGCGCCATTCGATTACAGGCACAAAAAAAAGAGCTGACAATCGCCGGCTCTTTTCCTTGTCATTGATCAATCAATTTATTTCCTGCTTCCGAAGAACTTGCGTTTGTTCGGGTTTGGAGTCGTTTTTTTCGGCTGCTGATTCTTCGGTGTATCTTTTACATCCGGTTTCGGCGCGTTTTCCATCGGGAAAGGGTGCTCAGCACGCGGCAGTTGCATGCGGATAAGCTTCTCGATGTCTTTCAGGAAAGGCAGCTCTTCGTGGTCACAGAAAGAGAAGGCTGTTCCTTCCAGTCCTGCGCGGCCCGTTCTTCCGATACGGTGCACATAGGTCTCCGGGATGTTCGGGATTTCAAAGTTGATGACATACGCCAGGGAATCTACATCGATACCGCGTGCTGCAATATCCGTAGCGACCAATACGCGTGTTTCTCCGCTCTTAAAATTGCTCAGCGCACGTTGTCTTGCATTTTGTGCTTTATTGCCGTGTATCGCTTCTGCTTTGATGTTGTGTTTCACAAGCATCTTCGCGACTTTATCCGCACCATGTTTGGTTCGCGTAAATACCAGGGTTGAACCAACGCCCGGTTTGTCGAGCATGTGCAGCAACAAGGCATTCTTGTTTCCTTTGTCCACGAGGTAAATTTCCTGGTCGATCTTTTCGGCTGTTGAAGAAACCGGGGTCACTTCCACTTTGTCCGGATCGCGCAGAATCGTACCCGCCAATTGTACGATTGCAGGTGGCATCGTCGCGGAGAAAAACAAGGATTGTCTTCTGTCCGGAATCACTTTCAACAGTTTTCTGACATCGTGAATGAATCCCATGTCCAGCATTCTGTCCGCCTCATCGAGTACAAAAACTTCGAGGTGTTGCAGAGAAATTTCTCCCTGTGCAATCAGGTCGAGCAATCTTCCCGGTGTTGCCACGAGGATATCGATTCCGCTTTTCAGGCGGTTGACCTGTGCGTGCTGGGAAACTCCGCCAAAAATAACGGTATTGCGCAATGAAAGGCCATCGCCGTAATTGGTCAGGCTTTCACCGATCTGGATCGCGAGCTCACGCGTAGGCGTTACGATCAGGGCACGGATCTTCCGTTGGTTTCCATGTTTTATATCTGCTGCCAATCTTTGCAAGATCGGAATCGAAAAAGCTGCTGTTTTACCTGTTCCCGTTTGCGCGCAAGCCAATAAATCGCCACCTTTCAGTACGATTGGAATTGCTTTTTCTTGTATGGGAGTGGGGTTGGTGTATCCTTCTTTTTTAAGTGCCGCAAGGATGGGTGCACTAACTTCTAAATCTTCAAAGGTCATATATTCAATGTTGAAAGCAGGGATGAATGTATTTGTGCTTTCATTTCCAACTACGAAGTAACGACAATTTATTGATAAAATCGCTATCGGGATGTAAATAAGGTCGATTCAGCAGGAAAGACAAGCATTCGGACCGGACCAAAATAAAAGTGCAAAAAAAGGCCCCGGAGTACCGGAGCCTTGATATCATTCAGACAAATTACACCTCGTCTTCTTCTTCATCCTCTTCATCTTCTTCGTCTGCCACGTCGTAATCGTCATCCTCCTCATCGTCAGCGATATCGTCGTCATCTCCTTTTACATCGTCAATTGGCAGCTCGTCTTCAAAATCGTCGTCATCGTCATCGTCAACAGGAGCTTTCACAGGTTTTCCGACCGGTTTGTTCAATTTCACGAGGTAAATAATCTCTTCCGTCTCCCACAACAAAGCATCCAGCGTTTCTCCTGTTGGTGTTTTGATCTGTGTCATGTTCTCACTAAAACCATCCGGAAAAGCAACGAGTAATTGCTTCTTCTGATCTATTGAAAGTTTTTCATAACTGACTATGGCACGTTTCTTTGTCATAATAACTTTATATTTCTAATTTATGGATTCTATGAATGGGTAATACAGTATTTTGCTTCAAAACGATTGCGGTGTCAGTTACAGCCCAGATGGTCGTATCCACGCGTTTTTTCCCCTGATCGTCGGAGAAATAAATTTTCACTTTCTGGTGTTCGAGGTTACCCAGAGAGATCGCCCTGTCAATTGCAGTTCTGCGTTCTTTTTGTTCCCGTTCGCTGACGAGTATATCTTCGTGCGGAAAATGAAGGTTGTGCACCTCCTCCTTTTCGATCAGTTGAATGTCGTTGCTGTCCATGTATCTATTATTTGTGGCAAAAATAAGTGAAATGGTGAATTGAACTAACAAAAAGGAAATTTATGAAAAAAAATAACTGAAAATTGTAAAAAAAATCAAAATCTACTTGTTTTTTCAACCACTACAGAATGGAAATCGCTGATTAATGAGCTTCTTCAATTTTCGACCTGAGTCCGCATGCAAAAATCAGAACGCACAAAAAAAGCCTCCTGTACAGAAAGCTTTTTTTGTTTTCGTTAGTAGTGTGTTATTTGGTGAATGTAAATTCGTGAATGAAAAGAAATCAGGTTATCTATCTAAGCCTGGTAAACCACAAGCTTCAAAAGTTTTGATAAACACATGACAAAAGAACTATTATACTCTTAAATCAAACTAGAAAATGAAACTGCCTCTCCAATGCAGTGCGTCATGTCCTTATCAACTGAGGAAACTCACCTAAACGATAACCTGATTCTTATCTCCTTATTTCTGAAACAAATATATCTGTCGTTTTTGAATCAAATCAACAGAATGAATATTCCTCAGGTTTTTATGAACATTCGTATCCTTTGGGTGATTTTTAAAAATGAAGACCCGTAGTTTCAGTCAAATGCGTTATTGACAACCGCCGACGAAACCGGTAACAGGTCTACAGATTTTCGAGAATCTTAAAGAATACTTCGCGCTTGGCCGGGCTCAACGGAACTTCAGAACCGTCTTTCATGACCACGGATCCACCGTTTCCTTTGTCATAGCGGTCCACAAAATCGAGATTAATCAGGTGGGATTGCTGGACGCGCAGGAAATTGTGACTTGCCAGCAGCGTCTCATAATCCTTCAGGGTTTTCGAAACCAGGATCTTTTTATTCTCCGTCAGGAAGAAGGAAGTATAATTGCGGTCCGCTTCGCAACGGATAATCTTGTCGAGATCGACAACGTGCACGCTTTCCTGCGTCTTCAGCACCAACCTGCGCTTCTGCGAAGGCTGCATATTCAGCTGGAGGGCTTCAAACTGGCTTTCTTCTTTTTTCTGGCCGATATTTTCGATCGCTTTCTCAACAGCTCTGCGGAGCTCTTCAGGATCTACGGGCTTCAGGATATAATCCAGCGCGCTGAACTTGATGGCCTTGATCGCAAATTCTTCGTGGGCAGTGATGAATATGACCTCAAACTGCTTGTTCGGAATCATCTTCAACAGGTCGAAGCCTGAGCCGTCGGGCATCTGGATATCCAGGAACACGAGATCCGGCTGAATAGACTCGATGGCTGCAAGTCCGGATTCAACGTTTTCACCGATCGGGAAAGTCTCGATTTGTAGCTCGAACGACTCGATCATTTTCGCGATCAGTTCCCTGGTTCGCTTTTCGTCATCAATGATTAGTGCTTTCATATTTTATCAAATTAGGCTTTGATTACTCACGCGGTACGGTATCGAAATTAACACTTTTGTACCGGTTTCTGCTTCTTTATTGTAATCTTCTATCAGCATGAAGCCATCGGCCCTGTACTTCTTGTTCAGATTTTCGATGCGGTCTTTCGTGATTTTCATCGCCATGCTCTTGTGCTCTTTGCTTTTCTTGTTTTCCTCGGCGCCCTTGCGGCCTACGCCGTTGTCTTCCACAGTGATGTGGAACATGTCGTTCTGCTTGAAGAAATGAACATGGATGAACCCGTCCTCGCGGAGATGGAGCCTGCCGTGCTCAATCGCGTTTTCGATGAAAGGCTGCGTGATCATCGGTGGAATGATGGCCCCTTCTTCAAAAAGATCTTCCTCGACGTGGATCTGGTATTCGAAACGCTCTTCGAAACGCAGTTTCTGGATGCTCAGGTACTTGTCGAGGATTTCGACCTCGGTCTGGATGGAAATGAACTCTTTGGAAGAGTTTTCGAGGATCAGGCGCATCAGCTTGGAAAAATCGACGAGGAATTTGCTCGAATTCTTCGTGTCATTGTCATAGATGTAGCTCTGGATCACCGACATCGCATTGAACACGAAGTGCGGGTTCATCTGTGTGCGCAGCAGCGTTTGGTTCATTTCCGCCTCCTGCTGCTGACGGCGGATCTGCGTCTGGTTCCAGCGGTAGAAACCAATCACACCACCCAGTACGACAATCAGCGTAAAACCGATGATGACGTAGGTTTGCATATTTGTTTTCAGCTGGATATTCTCGAGCTTTGTGGAAGTCAGTGCTCTTTCCTGCCGCTGCCGTTCGATCGAATCGGCCTGCATCGAAATGAACTTCTCTCTTTGCTCTGACCTGTACAACTCACTCAATTCTGCGATTTTCGCGCTCGATTCGAGTGTTTTCGCACTGTCGGAATAATCGGAATACATTTTCAGGTAACGAAAAGCAAGGTCGCTGTTGCCGATCTTCTGGTAAACATCGGCAATGGTGTTGTAGGTACTGTACACAGATCCTTTGAACCCGAACTGGGAACGGATCTCCGCGGACCGGTTCAGGTAATTGAGCGCATTTTTGTATTTGCCCTGTTTTTCGAACACGATGCCGACATTGTGGTACACGGTCGCGATCTTTTCGCGGTTTCCGCTGGATTCAAAATAAACGAGGGATTTGTTGTAATTGCTGAGCGCCTTTGTGTAGTCCTGTAGTTCGCGCTGGATATCACCGAGGTTGTTGTGCGCGGTTCCGAGTCCGTCGAAGTCATTGAACGGCAGCAAAGTCCGGATCGCGTTTTTCTGCGCATCCATCGATTTGCCGTATTCTTTCTTGATGCCGTAAACAACCCCGAGATTGATCTCCGTCAAAGCCGTCAGGCGCCGGTCGCGGATGCGTGAACCGACATCGAGCGCCTGTTTGAAATACAATTCTGCTTCGCGGTAGTTCTGGATCGACAACTGAGCTTCACCGAGATCCAGGGAATACCGGGCAATTTTCGGAAGGTCGCCGACTTCATTCGCAAGCTGCAAGGCAATGAGGTTTTTCGAAACACTGAGCTCGACCTGCCCGAAATAGGCATAGATCGTCGCCTGCGCATTGAAAGCACGGGCGAGTACACATTTGTCTGCGGAACGCCGGCCAAACTGGATCGCTTCCTCGACAAAATACATCGCGGAATCTTTTTCATTCTGCTGCATCTGCCCTAAGGCCATCAGTCGGAAAGTCTCTGAAATTTTTCGGTTGTCGCGGGCTTTTTTTCCCCATTTCAGGCATTGCTTCAGGTATTGGTCGGCCTGGTTGAACTCGCGGTGGTACAAATGATAATCGCCGAGCCGCTGGTACAGGTCCATACGCACGCCGTTGTTCGGCAACTTGTTGAGGAAAGGTTGCAAGTCGAGTACCTTATTAAAATACACATCCATGTCCCCGTTGATCTGGTCAATCCCCGCATCAAAGATCAGCGCAACATAACGCACCGTATCTTTTTCGTGGATGCTCATGTTCAGCAGGATCGTGCGCAGCGAATCTGCTTTTTGGACGTTGTTGCCCTGGTAGAAGACCGCCAGGTCGTGCAGCTTCCAGAAAGCTTTGTGCGGATTTTTTTCTGATTTAAAGGCCTTGAGCAAGGTCCGCTCGTCGGGAACCTGTGCCGCGGCATGACCGGCAAGGAGCAGCAGGATGCAGCAAAGGCACCGCAGCATGTATGTGTGAATCATCTGCATTTCAGCGCCTAATTTACATTTTTTTGGCGAAGCGCGTTGTGCCGACCTTCTTCGCAGCGCTGTACGACCCAAAAACAGGGGTAAATCAACGGGAACGGGTTCACATTGAACTTTTTCTGTCTATCTTTGCGACTTTCAAATTGTATCGAATCCTATGGAGTATAATTTCCGTGAAATAGAAGCTAAATGGCGCAGGTTCTGGGCTGAAAATCAAACGTTCAAAGCGGAGACGCTTTCGGCGAAACCCAAGTTCTATGTTTTGGACATGTTCCCGTATCCTTCGGGAGCAGGTTTGCATGTCGGACATCCACTAGGCTACATTGCCTCGGACATCTATGCGCGCTACAAGCGCCTGCAGGGATACAATGTGCTCCATCCGATGGGTTATGATTCATTCGGCCTGCCTGCGGAACAATATGCGATCCTGACGGGACAGCATCCGAAGGTGACAACGGAGGAAAACATCCTGCGCTACCGCGATCAGCTCGACAAAATCGGTTTTTCCTTTGACTGGTCACGCGAGGTACGTACTTCCGATCCGGAATATTACAAATGGACGCAATGGATTTTCACGCAGCTGTTTGACAGCTGGTACAACAACGAAACACAGAAAGCGGAGAAGATCGACGGCCTGATTGCCCATTTTGCGAAACATGGAAATGCAGGCATCAACGCCTGTTCCGATTGCGAAACGCAATTCGACGCTGCGGCGTGGAACCATTTCGATGCACACCGTAAAGAAGAGATCCTCCAGCAATACCGCCTGGCTTACCTCGCGGATTCATGGGTAAACTGGTGTCCGGCACTCGGCACCGTGCTCGCCAATGACGAAGTTGTGAACGGCCTTTCCGAACGCGGAAACTATCCGGTGGAACAGAAAAAAATGCGTCAGTGGTCGATGCGGATCAAAGCGTATGCAGAGCGACTCATAACGGGACTGGAACAGCTCGACTGGACCGATTCCATCAAAGACCAGCAACGCAACTGGATCGGGAAATCGCAGGGCGCTTTGGTTGAGTTTAAAGTCCAAGGTTCTGACACAGCCGTGATCGAGGTATTTACAACACGTCCCGATACGATTTTCGGGGTTTCTTTCCTCGTGCTCGCGCCGGAACACCCGCTTGTTGCCCAACTGACAACAGCAGACAAAAAAGAAACTGTGGACGCCTATGTACAAACCGCTTCCCTGAAAACAGAAAGGGACAGACAGGCGAACGTTAAAAATATTACAGGCGAATTTACCGGTGCGTATGCGATCCATCCGTTCACAGGCGAAAAAGTCGAACTCTGGATTGGCGATTATGTGCTGGCTTCCTACGGAACCGGTGCTGTGATGGCCGTACCTTGCGGCGATCAGCGCGACTGGGATTTTGCGACCCATTTTGGTCTGCCGATCCGGAATATCTTTGCGGATGTCGATATTTCGGCTGCTGCTTACACCGAAAAAGAAGGAACATTGGACCATTCAGGATTCCTGACAGGCCTGTCGATCAAAAAAGCCATGGCGACTGTCATTGCCGAGATCGAAAAACTGAAAATCGGCCAGGGAAGAACCAATTACCGTTTGCGCGACGCTGTGTTCTCGCGTCAGCGCTACTGGGGCGAGCCTTTCCCGGTTTATTACAAAGACGGCCTTCCGCAAATGATAGACGCGCGCTACCTGCCTGTTATTCTGCCGGAAGTGGAAAAATACCTGCCGACAGCAGACGGGCAACCGCCTTTGGGCAATGCACCGCACTGGGCGTGGGACACCGTTGACAACCAGATTGTAGACACGATCAATATCGACAACCAAACCGTTTTCCCGCTCGAGCTCAACACGATGCCGGGCTGGGCCGGAAGTTCCTGGTATTTCCTGCGTTACATGGACCCGAAAAATAACAAGGAATTCGCGAGCCGCGACAACATCGATTACTGGAAAAACGTCGATCTGTACATCGGCGGATCCGAGCACGCGACAGGACACTTGTTGTACGCTCGTTTCTGGACGAAGTTCCTCAGTGATATGGGCCATATCGGTTTCGACGAGCCTTTTCAGAAGATGATCAACCAGGGAATGATCCTTGGGAGGTCGAGCTTCGTGTACCGCGCAAACCTCGTTATCGATTACAACAGTGACAATTTCGACGATTCCAGCGAACAGGATTTCAGCGATTTCCTCTTCAACAACCCGGTTTTCATTTCGGCCGGACTCAAAGACAATCCGGAAAGCGCAGATGCTTCCGCCGTGCTCGAAGAGATCCGTCAGCGTTTCATGAAAAACCTCGAATGGAACCTGTATGACATCAAGCTTGGCCCACTAACCACCGCGATCCATACCGATATCAGTCTTGTTGAGAACGATGTGCTCGACATGGAAGGCTTCCGCAACTGGCGCGAAGAATACAAAAACGCTTTGTTCATTACTGAAGCCAACGGCACGTATGTATGCGGTTCTGAGGTTGAGAAAATGTCGAAATCGAAATACAACGTGCAAACGCCGGATGAGCTCGTCGAGAAATTCGGCGCGGATACGCTGCGCATGTACGAAATGTTCCTCGGACCGCTTGAGCAAAGCAAACCCTGGGACACGAAAGGGATCAACGGCGTGCACAACTTCCTGCGCAAGCTCTGGAGATTGTTCCACGACACAAATGGGCAATTGGCGATTTCTTACGAAGTCCCTTCGAAAGACATGCTGAAGGTATTGCACAGGACGATTCAGAAGCTCAGTGTCGATCTCGAGCGTTTCTCTTTCAATACAGGCGTATCGAACTTCATGATCGCGGTGAATGAGCTGGGCGAGCTGAAATGCAACCACCACGACATCCTGCAACAGTTGATTATCCTGCTTTCGCCTTATGCACCGCACATTTCAGAAGAGTTGTGGGTGAAGCTGGGCAACGATCCGGGAACGATCAACACAGCGCCTTTCCCGGTTTTCAACCCGGAATACCTCGTTGCAGATGCATTCTCCTACCCGATCTCCTTCAACGGCAAAGTACGTTTCTCCCTGGAATTGCCTGCGGACATGTCGGCCAAAGAAATTGAAGCGCATGTACTCAGCCTGGAAAACACACAAAAGTGGCTTGAAGGCAACACCCCAAAAAAGCTCATCGTTGTGCTGGGAAGAATTGTGAATATTGTGATTTAAGCGCCTGCTTTCATCAATTATGTCATTAAAAGTAGCAGGATCAATTTACATCCTGCTACTTTAAAAATCCTATTTCAAAATTTCCAGTACCGCCGCATAATCCGGCTCTTCTGAAATTTCAGGAACCAGTTGCGTGTACACAACTTCCTGGTTTTCATTCAACACAACGACTGCGCGTGCGTGCAAATTTTTCAATGGTCCGTCTACCAATTCCAATCCGTAGTTTTTCCCAAATTCACCTGCTGCAAAGTCAGAGAGTGTGATTACATTCGTCAAACCTTCTGCGCCACAAAAACGCGCCTGTGCAAACGGAAGATCGCGGGAAATGCACAATACTTTCGTGTTTTCGAGGGTCGATGCATCCTGGTTGAAGTGACGCACGGAAGCCGCACAAACTGCGGTATCAATGCTTGGGAAGATATTCAGGACAACGCGTGAACCTTCAAAATCCTTCAGGGACGCACCGGAAAGATCATTTTTGACCAATTGGAAATCTTTGGCTTTTGAACCGATTGCAGGAAGCTCTCCCGACGTGTGCAAAGTATTGCCTTTCAATGTAACTGTTGCCATGATGTATGAATTTGTTTGTGTTTACTGCATTAAATGTACGCATAAAGTCGGAATGCGTAGCATGCCGGAAAGTCCGAAAGGAAAGATTCAATCACGCTGGAAAACGTTTACACAGAAGCTCTGAGTGCCGGCAATTCGACGAAAAACGATGTCCCGTTCGGCGGATCGGAAGTGTAGCGGATCGTTCCGCGATGGGTTTCGATGATCTGTTTCACCATCGCGAGCCCCAATCCTGTGCCTGTGGATTTCGTCGTGAAATAAGGGACGAACAGTTTTGGGCGCTGCGCTTCTTCGATTCCCTTCCCATTGTCGCGCACTTCGATTTCCCAGTTGTCTGCTATCCTGCTGATGACAATGCGGACTGCTCCGGCTCTTTCCGATGGTATGGCCTGGATCGCATTTTTGACGAGGTTGTTGAAAACGCGCAACATCAGGTCTTTGTCAGCATGCACCCAGGCTTCGGGCTCCGCATGTTCGAGCGACAAAGTCAGGTTTTCTTCCTGGTTGAAGACGAGCAATACACCTTCGATCAGTGGGATCAGGTCGAGGTCCACTTCTGCGGAACGCGGCATTTTCGCAAAGTTCGAGAACTCATTGGCGATCTTCGTCAGCGCATCGATCTGTTCGATCATCGAGGAGGAAACGCGGTCGATCTTTTCCTTTGATTTGGGATCATTTGGATCAAAAACGCGTTGCAATTGCTGCAAACCAAGCTTCATCGGTGTCAGCGGGTTTTTGATCTCATGCGCAACCTGCTTCGCCATTTCGCGCCACGCCATTTCGCGTTCGCTTTGCGCAAGCTGCTGCGCGGCATATTCCAGCTCTTCGAGCTTTTGGTTGTAATCTTTCACGAGCGCGCCGATCTCGTCATCCGCCGCATAGAGAATAGGCTGGTTGTATTTTCCCAGCTGCACGCCTGCGAAATTCTTCTGCAAAATACGCAAGGGGATCGTCACCCAGTTCGACACAAAGATCGCGACGATGATCGACAGTGCAAGCAGCAGGATGAAAACATTCATGATCGCCACCAGGAACTGCTGAATCTGGTCTTCAAAACCTTTTTGCTGACCAAAATGTTGCAGGTTCAGGTAAGCCAGCAGATTGCCTTCGTTGCTGTAAAAAGGCACGTAGCCGGACAGGTAATCGAGGTTCCCGATATTTTCCTGGTGAATGTACTCGCTTTTGCGGTAACGGCGCAATTGCCGGTAAGCATCGGGGTTCATTTGTTCGCTCAGCAGGCCGATGTTGTAGATCTTCGAACGCGAGCTGGCCAGCAGATAGCCGTTGCGGTCATAAAGGTTGATGTCGGTCACAAAAACCGTCGACAGCTTTTGCAATACGTATTCCATGTAATTTCCCTGCTGACTGATCGACAAAGCTTCTTCTTCACCGAGCCGTTGCTGAACTTCTATTTCCACCGAGCGTATCTTCTCGCGGATCAGCTCATTCGTGTAGGACTGGTACTGGTTCTCGACAAAAATCCCGCTTCCCCAGCCGAAAGCGACGAGCGCAATAAATACGAGACCGATCAATACCATCTGGATGCGTACGGACAAGGTCAGGCCTTTCAGCGTCTGTCCGCTCGTCCGGTTGTGGATATAAACCGGGATCAGCAGGAAAAGCCCGAAAAAGCTGAACAAATAGGAAAAAGAAGTCACGAGCTGGATCGCCGAATGGTTCTGGCGCGACAATACGATCAAATCCTGCGGGGTTTTGCGCAGCAGGTAATGGTTGTATCCTTCGTTGTTGTAATAGCCTGAAGCGTGCTCGAGGTTTTTCGTCAGGCCCGCATCCTGCGACGGATACGAGAATTTACCGTTGTTGCTGATCAGCTTGCCGTTGTAGTATTTTGCGATCGAGTAATTTTCGAGGGATTCAAATACATTGGCCCGGCTCGAGATCAGCAGGCGCGGGAAACCAATTTTCTCCGGAATCTTCTTCGATTTCAAAGCGCAATACAAGGTCGCTACCTGCATGGAATCAGGCGTTACGATCGGTTGCCGGATGATGTAGCTGTACTGGCTTGTATAATCCTTGATGAAATAAATATTGGAATCGATCTCCGAAGCAAAACTGTGTCCACCAAGGATGTGCTCCAGCGTCGCATAGCGGCTCGAAATGACATTTTTGTAATTGATGACCGGCTCATTGTTGCTATCGAAAAGGAAGAACTCGATGTCGTACCTTTCCCAGAATTCATTGAAATAGCGCCGTTCCATTGCATCTTTGAATTCGGAAACGCCCGTTCCGCGTGGTTCGGATAGTGTTTTGTGCAGGTACGAATCAGCAGCAAGCTTCTTCGAAATCGCAGAGAACTCAACCTCTGTCGCAATGTCCTGATCGGACGCCAGCTGATTCGCAAAAAGCTCGCGCTCGGCTTTCTCCTTGCGATCGTAGTAAATCCGCAGGTTGACCGACACATACATCGAGAACAACACGAGCAGCAATACGCCAAATCCAAAGCGGTACTGACCCGAATTGTAGATGACATTGAAAAAGATAAAACCGTTGATGAGGATCGGGCACAGGGCCAGGAAGATCGTCTGTTGTCCCCAGGTGATGCTCAGCAGGAAAACAACTCCCGCGCTGACAACCCACACACCGAGCAGGAAAGTGTGTCCCCAGCCCAGCCGCACAAGCGTCTGCACGATGGTTCGCAACAAATAGAAATAGCCGTAGAACAACAGTCCCATCGAAATGGCCGCGAGGAAAGAATAAAAATTCAGCGTAAAAAGCTTGTCGATCTCCAGCGGGATGGTCGAGTTTTCTACCAATCCTTTGTAGAGGTCGCCAATGAAAGCGCCATAAAGCAGTACCACGAAATAACCAGCCAACATCGCCAGCCGGCTACGCCTTCCTGCAGGGACTTTCTTCAGCGCGTCGACCACCACAAAAACGAGGTACAATAAAACCAGGCAATTCAACAGGTACTCCCCGAAGTTCGGGAACCAATCCGAGCTGGCATACAAGGTCGGCTGAAAAGCAGTCGTTTCCCGGAACCCGCCCAGCCAGTTCCATTGCAGGCTGACGATGCGGAGCAGGACAACACCTGCGGGAAGCAGCCAAAATTTAGCGCCGGGAATCTGACGGCCGAAACTGTACAGGGCGATCAGCGCAAAACTCGCCGTTCCGAGCAACAAAATCAGTAACAGGTTGCTTTCAGCGGACGAGATCGGTTGCATCGCATTCGGATAAACCGCAAATACAAAATTCTTTTTGCGGTTGTAAATGGGATATGCATTGTCTTTTTCCAATACAATGTTCGCCTTGAAGGACCATTCGAAGCGTGGATTAAACTCGTTTTTCAGGTTCCTGTTCTCGTACTGGTAATCTTTTTTGAGCAGGAAAGAGCCCACAAGTTGCAGGTTCCCCATGCGCAGCGTCTGGGCATAATACCAGCCGTTTTGCAGATGCACAATGCCATCCGCAGGATAATGGATATCCGCAAAGCGCAACAAAGGCAGATGATTCGTATTCCAGTAGATCAGCGAATCATTGCGGTACACATGAAAGAAAAAAGGATCTTTTTCGCCGTCCATCTCGAGGTAATCAACACTTTCGAGTTCGAGTTCGGACTTTTTGCGGAGCAGGAAGGTATCCAGCTCCTCTTCGGTTTCGAGGAATTTATCCTGGAAGACATCCATTTCGCCGGCATAGTCAGAATGGAAGACCGTCTCCGAATAAAAGAAAAGACTGCCGGCAAAAAAGATGCTCAGCAGGACCAGCCAGTATTTCAGGATGCTCCGGATCAAGAGACTTTTTGGGATTGCAGCTGCATTTCAATCAGCCCTACGAGCTTTTCAAAATCGGCATCGGCATGCGCGTCGTTGCGGAATTCAAAATGCGCGTCCTTGCGGTAAGGCAGCAGGTAGTTTTCATAGCACGGCATCACGTGGTTCTTCCATTGGTAAAGGATAGATTCGCGCGAATAACCGCGTGTTTCCTGGTCGCGGTACAACCTTCTGTCCAGCTGGACTTCGAGGTCTACATCGATGAACACGGAAAAATCGAGCAACTGGCGCACACCCGGATAATGAAAAAGGAACAGACCTTCAACAATCACGAGGTCGGATGGATGGATCGTAATCAGCACGTGCTTGTCCGGCGGCGCATTGAAATGGTATTCGATGACTTCCACCGGTTCGCCTTTCGACAATTGAGAGAGGTCTTCCACGAGCTGTAGCTCATTGAGCGCTGACGGCAGGTCGAAGTTAACTTCCCCATTCTGGTCAATGTGCTGCACATGGATCGGCTTGTAATAATTATCCATGGAAAAGACCGACGGCTGACAATGTTCGAAATGTTTCGACAAACGTTTCAACAAAGTTGTTTTACCAGATCCGCTTCCCCCACAAATACCAATGATCATTGCTTCTGAATTTCAAATTTTACATTTTCTGCTTTTCCCAGCTGGCTTCGGTCAAAGTGCAGGGTTACTCCATTCAGCAGGCAGACAAAATCATTTTTCTGCACCTGGAAAAGCATCGCACTTGGGTTGAAAATCAACTGGTCTGCAAAAGTATTTAAAACCGCCGGATGATCTGCTGAAAAATAACGAAAGTCGATTTTTTTCTCCGATCCCGTCAGGTAATGTCCAACCCCTTCGTTGAGTACCTGGATACCCATTTTAGCCGGCTTTTTAGATTCCGGCAGTTTCCATTCGCCACCTGATACTAAAATCCATTGTCGGGATGTCGGCACAAATTCGTAGACATTCAGCAGAGTTTTGCCCTTGTTCTCGATCCCTGAAAAATACAGCTTGCCATTGTGGTGATACAAAGCCCCCGCTTCTTCACCGAAAGAGGTGTTGAGGTAATAACTGCCGCACATGCCAAAACCGACTCGCTCGTGGACTGCAAAAGTTCCCGGAGGACGTGGGATATTCTGCTCACCTTTCAATTCTCCCTTTGAAGTGTATTCAAGAATGACCCATCCGTTTTTCGGGTCTTTGAAACGGTTGCGCGTAAAATAGATCTTATCGCCCGTGCTACCGATGTATTGGGTGCCGCCGAAAACACGTTTGCTCCTGTCGTCTTCTGACACTTCGCCGAGCACAACGGCATAGTTCATGAGGTTGTGGTGCGTCATGAAAACAGCGATCTCCGAATACTTTCCGGCTTTTTTATCGTGGTGCAGAAAAACATGCACCAGGGCCTTGTCCGTCGTCACGACCTCCTGCAATTCAAGGTTCCCGATCTCAATACCTTCCAGCTTGCGGATCACAGACATCAGGTTCGTCGTGCTTGAATTTACACTTCCCGCGCTGTTCAACTGGTGAAAAGAATACCGGCCGTCTTCAAGGTTCAGGTTGTCGAGGAAGTAAATATAACGTGCATTTTCCTGATTAATGAGGTACGAAACTTCTCCGTTGGGATTGAAAGATTGCTGCCACACGCGGGTTTTCTCCGTATTGACGAGCGTCAGGTTTTTCTTCTTCAAAACGCCCCGCGGATCTTTATTCAACAAAATCCCGCCCATGCCTTTCCACTCAAAAATCTCGGAAAAAGGATATTGCTCTTTCGGGATTTCGATCTCCTGCGCCTTTAAAAAAGCAAGATTGAGACAAATGGCTGCAAAAATTATGTACCTCATTATTCAAAAATTGTTTAAATTCAACGCTCGCTGAGCAAACCTTCCGGGTTGTGCGCACGTTTTATAGAAATATTAATAGCAAGCTAAAGGTATGAAAAATTTAAAAATCACCCTGCTTTTGTTCCTGCTTGGAACGTTCTTCTATTCATTTGTCAAAGTTGCGTCCGTTTCAGGATTCAAAAACGGACAAAAAGCACCGCTCACAGAAGAGCAAATGGTCAACACGGACAAAACCCTGCATTCGCTTTCCTCGCTGAAACAGGAGAACGGTTTGCTGGTCGTGTTTTCCTGCAATACCTGTCCTTTTGTAGTTGGAAACGATAATTTCCCGGGCTGGGAAAGAACCTATAACGATTTGCACAAACAGGCACAGGCTGCGAAAATGGGCATGGTACTAATCAATTCGAATGCGGCGAAGCGCGGTGACGAAGATTCTTTTGAAGCCATGCAGCAACATGCACGCGACAAAGGCTACACGATGCCTTACCTCGTGGATGCAGATGCGAAACTCGCCAATGCGTTCGACGCGAAAACAACGCCGCATGTATACCTGCTCGACAAAGACATGAAACTCGTCTACCAGGGCTCCATCGACAATACCTGGGATCCGAAAAGAACTGCCGATACGCCTTATTTATCCCATGCGATCACTTCCCTCGCCAAGGGAGAAAAGATCCAGGAAGACGTAACGCCTCCACGCGGATGCAGCATCAAAAGAGCGCAGTAAACAGCTCCAAATTCAAATCATCTCCAAAAATATGAATACTAAAATCCTCCTGGTTGTTGCGCTCCTCTCCGCTGGCTTGCAAAGCACCGCGCAAACAACCGATTTTGGCGCACCCGTTTCCTGGAACGGCAAGGTGAAGATCACCAAAGACATCCATGAAATGCCCGCAGTAAATGTGGATGCGGAATTGACAGCCGACGAACTGCGCGCAGCGCAGGGCGACAAAGTCATGCGTTTTGCGTACGAACACACCGTGGATGTGAACATCCTGGAAGCGGCCGACATACAGCGACTGCCGAACGGGGATCTTTTGTACCAGTATGCGATTCACTGTCCGCAGGCCCTGTCCGTCAACGTGATTTTTAACGAATTTGAGCTGGCCAAAGGCACAACGATGTACCTCGCGACGCGGGACCAGTCTTCTTTTGCAGGCGCGTATACATCGATCAACAACAACACACATGCAACCCTGGGAACCGAGCTGGTCTACGGCGAAGATGTTTTCATCGAAGTCCGCGAACCAGCCGCGAATGCAGGCAGGTCAAAGCTCAGGCTCTCGAAGGTATTTCACGGCTACCGCGATCTTGATGCCTTGGTAGAGAAAGCAATCGGCGGGTCCGGCTCGTGTCACTACGATGTGAACTGCCCGATTGGTGTAGGCTGGGAAAACCAACGCAACGCGACAGCCATCCTGATTAATGGGAGTTCGTTCTGCACAGGTGCATTGGTCAACAATACTTCCGGTGGAATTATCCCCTACCTGCTGACGGCGAACCATTGCTACAATTCCAACATTAATTCCTGGGTTTTCAGGTTCAGGTGGGAGCGCGCAGCCGCAAACACGATTTGCGGAACACAAAATTCCAGCGCCAACAATGGCCCGATCACGATGAACGTCAACGGATGTACGATGCGCGCACGCTTCTACGGTTCCGATGTGCTCCTCGTGGAAATGAACAGCGCGCCGGATCCTGCGTGGGGCGTCTATTACAACGGCTGGGACCATTCCGGCGTTGCAGCGACATCAGCAGTAGCAATTCACCACCCAAGCGGCGACGTCAAAAAAATATCCTTTGCGAACACGCCGCTCACCAGTGGCACATTCAACAGCTGGCCGGCTGATTCACACTGGCATGCGATCTGGAATACCGGTGTCACAGAAGGCGGATCTTCAGGCTCTCCATTGTTTGACCAGAACCACAGGATCGTTGGACAATTACATGGCGGAAATTCCATTTGTAACGGAAGCGATCTTTCCGATGAATACGGAAAATTCAGTGTTTCCTGGATCGGTGGCGGAACGAGCGACAGCCGTTTGAGCGACTGGCTCGATCCACAGCAAACCGGCAACAACACACTGGACGGTTTTGATCCTGCCGGCCCTACAGCGATTACAGATGCAGGCATTTCCCTGCCGACAGGCGTAACGGGAACCATTTGCGGACCCGCCACAACGCCACAGCTCACGTTGACGAATACTGGCTCGGACGTGCTCACTTCCGCAGTAATCACTTACAGCTACGACAATGTCGATCCACAGGTATACAACTGGTCTGGCAGCCTTTCGCAGTATGCGACAGCCGTTGTTGCTTTGCCGGAACACATTTTCGCCAATGGCACACACAGCTTCCAGGCAGAAGTCAGCGAACCCAATGCAGCGACAGATGAAAACCCGGCGAACAATACGCTCTCTACGACTTTTAACGTTATCGTTGCAGGCGAGCTCATCACGCTCAACCTCAATATTGACAGGTTTGCCAGCGAAACCACCTGGCAGCTGATCGATGCCGCGAACAACGCAATTTATTCAGGCGGACCTTATACGAATGCAGCCATCTACGAAACAAGGCTGATCACCGTTCCGTTCTGTCTTTCGGAGGGCTGTTACCAGTTCAAAATCATGGACTCCTTTGGCGATGGAATGATGACTTCCCAGGGAGATACTGGCAATTATACGATTACGACTACGAACAACGTCGTACTTGCCCGATTGCGCTCGATCGATGCTGATTTCGGAAGTTCAGACATTCAGAGCTTCTGTACAGGCGCCGCTAACGGATTGGACGACACAGCACTGAATTCATACATCGCGATGTATCCGAATCCAGCGACGGAATTGCTAAACGTCACATCAAAAGGAAATGCATCGCTGCAAAACCTCGAGATCATTTCCATTACCGGACAGCAACTGCGCATGCAACCGCTCCACGGAACTACCGGAGAGATCCATTTGGGGAACCTGGCCAGTGGCGCTTACCTCGTCCGGATCACAACAGATCAGGGTGTAGTCGTGAAACCATTGCATGTGAGATAGACCTGCATCCCTAAAATATGCAAAAGCGGCCTTTTTATATTGAAGGGCCGCTTTTTTTGTTTGACAAACCCCATTTAACTTGCATCCTCACTCCTGTTTTCCCGGATTGGAGTCACGCACGAATCCCGCAGGAGTCTTATGGAAGTCTTATCAAAACTACATGCTTGGATTTCTACTGAAATTGGCCAACATCCCCTGCTGATCAACGGCGCTTTCCAAAAAAATCGTACTTTCGCTACAGCAAGCAATTCCCCCACATGAAAACGATTGAATTCACCACTGCGCAACACGTGAAAATAGAGTACGACCTCGCATCTACCGGTACGCGCATGCTAGCGTCTTTTATCGACCTCTTTGCCTTTGTTGTTTATTTGCTGATCATGTCCACGATGCTGGATGTGTCGCTGGTCAAACTCCAAATGGGGACAAAGGATTTTTTCATCCTGTTGCTTTTGCGCCTTCCCTGGTTTTTTTACAGCCCGGTGATTGAATACATAACCCGCGGACAAAGTCTGGGCAAATATACCCTCGGCATCCGCGTTGTCAGCATCAACGGTGAAAATGCCGGGATGCGCGAATATTTTACGCGCTGGATTTTCCGTGTCATCGACATCTGGTTCGGCTTTGGATTCCTGGCGATCCTGTTTTCCAGTACTTCGGAAAGGGCGCAGCGACTCGGTGATGTCATGGCTAATACGGTGGTGATCCGCAAAAAAAGCAGCCAGCATTACAGCCTCAGAAACATCCTCGCGATCAAAAGCCAGGACAATTACACCACAACGTATGACCACGTGATCCATTTCACGGACGAAGACATGATGCTGATCAAAAACACGATACAGCGCGTCGAACAACATCCGTCGCCGGAAACAAAACAATTTGCCGTCGAGCTCGCCCACCAGACTGCCCGTTCGATCGGCCTGGAGGAAACGCCTCCTAAAAAATTAGAATTCCTCCGCACAGTGCTGATGGATTATGTAGTACTCACCCGATAAACCCATTTATGTCGTCCTTGATCCTTGTCCCAACCCCTGTTGGGAATTTAGAAGATATTACCCTGCGTGCGATACGCATGCTACAGGAAGCAGATTGCATTTATGCAGAAGACACGCGCGTGACCAAAAAATTGCTGAACCACCTGAATATTCACAAACCGGTTTATCCTTTTCATGCGCACAACGAGCACAAAACATTGAATTTTGTGGTCGACAAGATCAAGCAGAATACCTTAACCGTACTGGTTTCCGATGCGGGAACACCGGCCATCTCAGATCCTGGGTTCCTGCTGGTACGCGCCTGCATCGAAGCCGGGATTGGTATTTCCTGTTTGCCGGGTCCAACAGCCCTGATCCCGGCATTGGTGGGCAGCGGATTTCCCTGCGACCGCTTTTGTTTCGAAGGATTCCTGCCACACAAGAAAGGCCGCCAAAGCAAGCTGATCGAGCTTGCGCAGGAAGAAAGAACGATTGTACTGTACGAATCGCCGCACAGGCTGATCAAATGCCTCGGACAAATTGCCGAATTCTTCGGGGAAACCCGCAAAGTCTGCGTTGTACGCGAGATCTCCAAGATCTACGAAGAATTCAAGCGCGGCGAAGCGAAAGAAGTACAAGCCTATTACGAAGCGCATCCGCCGAAAGGAGAAATTGTCATCATCATCGAAGGAAAAAATGGTAAAGATTAATTCGCAGGCACTCTACCTGGTGCGCTACGGCGCCGCAGAGACGGCTTTTGAGCTTCGGGATTTCAACATCGTCCTGCCCCGCAACCAGGAAGTACTGATCGAAGTCGAAGCTTTCGGGCTCAACTATGCAGACGTCATGGCACGCCGGAAATTGTACAAAGCAGCTCCCCCGCTTCCAGGCGTGCTGGGTTATGAAGTCGTTGGCAAAGTGATACATGTCGGCGGCGATGCCGATCCTGCTTTACTCAACCAACGCGTCGTCGCATTTACGCGCTTTGGCGGTTATGCAAAGCATGCGATTACCTACGATCACGCAGTCGCTGTGATCGATGACATGCCCGCAGCTCAAGCGCTGGCTTTGTCAACACAATTTGTGACCGCCTATTACATGGCTGTTTACCTCGCACCCGTGCATGCAGGAGAAAAAATACTGATCCACGCGGCAGCAGGCGGTGTTGGTACAGCGCTGATCCAGCTTGCAAAATGGAAAAAAGCATTCGTGATCGCGAAAGTCAGCTCCGCAGAAAAAGAAGCGCTGGCAAAATCGCTCGGCGCTGACATCACCGTCAATTACAAAACGGCGGATTACGAAACACAGTTGAACAAGCTCCTCGGAAAAGACAATATCGACATCAGCTACAACCCGATCTCGGGATCGACTTTCAAAAAGGATTTCCGTTTGCTGGGTCCTGGCGGAAGACTGATCTTATTCGGCGGTTCAGAGCTCATGGGAACAAAAGGGGGCATTTTCTCCACTTTGCGCTTTGTCTGGAAAATGGGATTACTGCTTCCGATCGGACTGATGATGCGCTCGAAAAACATCCTCGGTGTCAACATGCTCCAGATCGCCGATCACAAGCCGGAAATTTTGTCCGAATGCCTGCAACAGGTAGTTAGGCTAACAAAAGCAGGCGTACTGAAGCCACAGGTCGGGAAAACCTTCAAAGCAGATGAGCTCGCGCAGGCACATGCCTTTTTTGAGTCGGGAAAATCGACCGGAAAGATTTCCGTAAGCTGGTAAACGGTTTTATACTTCGACGTACTTCTTGCGGAACCTAGCAATATCTGCTTCCGGATCGATGGTTTGTCCGTTCAGCAGGAATTCTACAAATTCCCGTGACAACAAAGGCGCTATGAGGTAACCTTTCGATCCCATTCCATTGAAAATATGCAGCTTTTCGAACTTCGGATGGCGACCGATCAATGGCCGTCTGTCCTCCACCGTCGGACGGATTCCGGCTTCTTGTTTTTCGACTGTGAAGGGCGCATAAACAAGTGATTCAGCTTGTTCGACCAACATTTTCCGCGCTTCTTCGGTAACTGTTGCCTCTTTGGTATCCCACGCGTAAGTGGCGCCGACCTTGAACTTGTGTTCGCCGAGTGGCAGCATAAAACATTTGCGGTTCAGCAATTCGTCCTGCGGCAATTGCTCCGCATGGATATGGAGGATCTCGCCTTTCGTGGCCTGCAAAGGCAGGTAGTTGAACCAGGGGTTTTCCAGCCCGCGAAAACCTTCACAGAAAACGATCTGATCGTAGCAAACGCCTTGGTAAGTCGCTGTTTCAGGGTCCAATTGCCCGTAATCAAAAACTGCTTCCTGCAGGGCATTTTCAGTCCGCAGCCAGTTGTGCGCATCCCGCAGGAAAGCAGCAGTGGAAATGTAAGCAGCCTGTTCTACGCGTCCGGTCCCAAACGTGTTTTTCACCTGGTCATAGCCATAATCCGCAGCATCGAGCTTTTTCATGTACGGGCTATATTCCGGCTGATCCTGTTTTTCGACCCAGAAATCATGCTCCTGCTGGTGCGCAAAAGCCCTTCTGATTGGCAGCTCATGGTAATATTTTCCTGCCCATTCCGCACCCAGTTTTGTGTAAAAAGCCCGCGCTTCCGGCAACTGCTCGTCCGTTCGCCAGCTTTTGTTCATTCTTCTGAATACCATGGGATTGATGACTCCGGCAGCCACGAGGGAACTTTGGTTTGTTCCCGAATCGATGACTGTGAAGCGGATATTCTTTTCGTGCAGTCTGCGTGCCATGCAGATTCCGGCAAGCCCTGCGCCGACAATTAAGATGGATGGATTGTTCTGTTTCATTTTGCGACCGCTAAGCTAAGCACACTGATGCGAATTTCCGGCCATTGCGCCGAAATTTTACGGATACAGGCCTCGAGCGTTGCGCCGGTTGTTACGACATCGTCCACAAGGGCAATGTGTTTTGGCAGTCCTTCCTGCGCCTGCGACACATAAAAAATATCGGCCACGTTGTCCCAGCGCATGAACCGTCCTTTTTTCGTCTGGCTTTCGGTGTGCACGCCACGTGTCAGCAGATCACTGCGCAACGGAATGTGCGTTGCAGATGCAATGCCCTGCGCAATCAGCTCGCTTTGGTTGTAGCCGCGCAGGTATTTCTTTTTCGGGTGCAGCGGAACGGGTACGAGCGCATCTATGTCGGCGTATTTCTCTTGTTCCAGCAAGCGTCTGCCAAAGCGGGCACCCATTTCCAGCGCGAGATCCACATTGCCCTGGTATTTGATCGCGTGCAGGATGGCCTGCGTTCCGCCTTCTTTCTGAAAGTGCAGCATCGCAGCAGTTGTTTGCACCTCCACCCTTCCCCAGAACAATTTGTCGAGCACCGTTGCTTCGGCATAACTTTCGAAATACGTCAGGTCGAGCTCACTTTCGCAAACCGGGCAAATATGCACCAATGAAGCGGGCAATTCTGCGTGGCAAACCAAACAGGAATTCGGGAACATGAGGTGGAGCAAATCCCCTTTCCAGTCAACGGCTTTTTTCTTCCATAAAGCTGCTTTTCTGACTGCTTGCTGACGTAGTAGCATGGCGTGTGTTTTTATAAAATGCTTATAAACAAATCTCTGTTTAAAAGTAGCATTTTTAAACTTGGGAAATTGCTGAATTCGCCTTAAATTTATACAAAATAGATTAAAGGTCTTGTTTTCAATATCATGATAAATGTTAAATATTTATCGATAAATGTCCAACTTTTAACTGTGAATATCTTTATTTCGATGTTGATAAGACCTCTAAGGGTTGATTGTAAAGGGTTTTTAGAAATGAATGTTGAAAACGGTCTGCCATTGTGGATTTCTTTAGTTGTTTTAGGGAAGAATAATCACAAAATTTGTACTCGGACAACGCATCAGAACTTCGTGTAAAATTCTTCTCAATCTTTGAGCACACGGAGGAAGCAATTGGCTTGAAACAGGAACAACTTTGGGAACGGCAATCGTTTTCCCGCTGAAAAAAAATTGAATTAAAAACAAACAAATGGCACACACAGAACCCATATTAGAACCCAACGAAAATAGATTTGTCCTGTTTCCTATCCAGCATGATGACATCTGGTCTTTTTACAAAAGAGCGGAAGCGAGCTTCTGGACCGCAGAAGAAATCGATTTATCTCCGGATCTGATCGACTGGGAAACCAAATTGAATGACAACGAGCGCCATTTCATCAAGCACATCCTTGCTTTCTTTGCCGCATCCGACGGGATTGTGAATGAAAACCTGGCCGAAAACTTCCTGTCGGAAGTACAGTACACAGAAGCCAAGTTTTTCTACGGATTCCAAATTGCGATTGAGAATATCCACTCGGAAACGTATTCCCTGCTGATCGACACGTATATCAAAGATACTGCGGACAAGAATTACCTCTTCAACGCGATCGACACGCTGGATTGCGTACGTAAAAAAGCCAACTGGGCATTGCGTTGGATCGAACAAGGTTCTTTTGCAGAACGACTCGTCGCTTTCGCGGCAGTGGAAGGTATTTTCTTCTCCGGCTCTTTCTGCTCTATCTTCTGGCTGAAAAAACGCGGACTGATGCCGGGACTTTCCTTCTCCAATGAGCTGATCTCCCGCGACGAAGGACTGCACTGCGACTTCGCCTGCCTGTTGTACAACAACCACGTTGTGAACAAGCTGACGAAACAGCAGATCAAGGAAATCATTCTCGACGCCGTAGAAATCGAAAAAGAATTTATCCTCGATGCTTTGCCGGTCAAGCTGATTGGTATGAACAGCGACCTGATGGCGCAGTACATCGAGTTTGTTGCAGACCGACTCCTGCAGGAGCTGGGCAACGAGAAGGAGTACAATGCCACGAACCCGTTTGACTTCATGGACATGATTTCCATACAGGGAAAAACCAACTTTTTTGAAAAGCGCGTCGGCGAGTACCAGAAAGCTGGCGTACTGGACGGAAAGAACAACCAGGACTTTACAATTGACGAAGATTTTTAAGTAACAAATCCGGAAAAATTCACCCGTTCAGGGCTTTCCATCGACAACTGGAAATCCCTGAACCCTGGAGCAGACTGGACATATATTCACATCAAAACACGAGAGCGCACTATGTATGTAATTAAAAGAGACGGAAGAAAAGAGGCGGTGAAATTCGACAAAATCACTGCCCGCATCATCAAGATGTGTTATGGCCTCGATCCGCTGGTTTCTCCTGAAGCAGTAGCCATGAAAGTGATCGAAGGCATTTATGATGGTGTTTCGACAACAGACCTCGACAACCTCGCAGCAGAAGTTGCCGCAGCGAAGACGATCGACCACCCGGACTACGCTTTGCTGGCTTCCCGCATTGCGATCTCCAACCTGCACAAGGACACGAAAAAATCGTTTTCCGATGTCATGGAGGATTTGTACAAATACATCGACCCAAAAACCAATCAACCGGCTTCCCTGCTGGCGGATGACGTTTACGAGGCGATCATGGCCAACCGTGACACGTTGGACTCCAGCATCATTTACGACAGGGATTTCCGTTATGACTATTTCGGTTTCAAAACCCTGACACGTTCTTACCTGCTGAAGCTCGACGGCCAGATCGTCGAACGCCCGCAGCAAATGCTGATGCGTGTTTCCGTAGGGATCCACAAAACAGATATCAAGGCAGCGATCAAAACTTACAACCTGATGTCGGAAGGTTGGTTTACACACGCCACGCCTACCCTGTTCAATGCAGGTACACCCAAACCACAGATGTCCTCTTGTTTTCTCTTGACAATGAAGGACGACAGTATCGAGGGTATTTATGACACGTTGAAATCTTGCGCTCAGATTTCTCAGTCAGCCGGAGGTATCGGACTCGCTATTCACAATATCCGTGCTACGGGCTCTTACATCAAAGGAACCAACGGAACTTCCAACGGTATTGTACCGATGCTGCGTGTTTACAATGACACTGCCCGCTACGTCGATCAGGGCGGAGGAAAAAGAAAAGGATCTTTCGCGATGTACATCGAGCCATGGCATGCAGATGTCTTTGACTTCCTGGATCTCAAAAAGAACCACGGAAAAGAAGAACAACGTGCACGTGACCTGTTCTACGCACTCTGGATCCCGGATCTTTTCATGAAACGCGTTGAAGAAAACGGCGACTGGACTTTGATGTGTCCACACGAATGCCCGGGACTGTCAGACACGCATAGTGCTGAATTCGAAGCTTTATACACCAGCTATGAGCAGGCAGGAAAAGGAAGAAAGACAATAAAGGCGCAAGACCTGTGGTTCAAGATTCTCGAATCCCAGATCGAAACCGGAACACCTTATATGTTGTACAAGGATGCTGCGAACGCGAAATCGAACCAGCAGAACCTTGGTACGATCAAGTCTTCCAACCTGTGCACCGAGATCATCGAGTACACCGCGCCGGACGAGATTGCCGTATGTAACCTCGCTTCCCTCGCATTGCCTAAATTCGTTACAGAAGAAGGTACATTCGACCACGATAAATTATTTGAGGTCACTTACCAGGCGACCATCAACCTGAACCGCATCATCGACGGTAATTTCTACCCGGTAGAAGAAGCCCGTAACTCGAACCTGCGCCACCGTCCGATCGGACTGGGCGTACAGGGACTGGCGGATGCGTTCATCCTGATGCGTTACCCTTTCGAGTCCGAAGAAGCACGCGTACTGAACCGCGACATCTTCGAAACGATGTACTACGCTTCGATGACCGCTTCCAAAGACCTGGCCATCGCAGAAGGACCGTACGAATCTTTCCCGGGCTCGCCAACTTCCAAAGGTATTTTCCAGTTCGACATGTGGGGCGTTACGCCAGGCAAGCGCTGGGAATGGGATTTATTGAAAGAAGAAGTTATGAAACACGGTGTACGCAACTCTTTGCTGCTCGCGCCGATGCCAACGGCTTCTACAGCACAGATCCTCGGAAACAACGAATGCTTCGAGCCGTATACTTCCAACATCTACACGCGCCGTGTATTGTCCGGTGAATTCATCATCGTGAACAAGCACCTATTGAAGGACCTCGTGAAAGCTGGCTTGTGGACAAAAGAAATGCGTCAGAAGCTGATGGCTTCCAATGGTTCCGTACAAAACATCCCTGAAATCCCTGCGGACATCAAGGAACTGTACAAAACCGCCTGGGAAATTTCCCAGAAGTCAATCATTGAGCTGGCTGCGGACCGCGGAGCTTACATCTGCCAGTCCCAGTCCCTGAACATCTTCATGGAAAATGCGAACTTCGGGAAACTGACGTCGATGCACTTCTACGGCTGGAAAAAAGGATTGAAAACAGGAATGTACTACCTGCGTACAAAAGCAGCGACAGACGCCATCAAGTTTACAGTTGATAAAAACATTACGGAAAAGCCTGCCGTTAACGATGCGATCGTGAAATCCATCGAAGAAGAACAGGCCGCCATCGCATGCTCACTGGACAATCCGGACTCGTGCGAAATGTGCTCCGGGTAAGACCCGAAGCGCGGCAACCATTCTATTAAGTAGTGGTTAATAATTGTGCCGTTTTTATGATCACTCACCAAAAATCTCCCGGGGAAAGCTCCGGGAGATTTTTGTTTGTATACATTCCATCCAGCAACCTGACCTGACTTTCATCACTTTCGCGCCGGCAACAGATCTGTAACAGCTGTTCGCCGTACTGGCCGTCCAATGTTTCACACAATTCTGTTTCGCGAATATTAATTCTTTCTGAAATCAATTGTATCTTTGCAGTCTCATTCTAAAGACGTATCAAAACATGAGCGCATTTTCCGAAAGACATATTGGGTCTAATAACAAAGAAAAGCAGGCAATGCTTGCGAAAATCGGGGTGTCCGGCATCTCCGAATTAATCGATAAAACAATCCCTGCGCACATCCGTCTGAAAGGCGAACTCGACATCAGCGATGCGATGACAGAGCAGGAATACCTTACACATATTACTGAGCTCGGTGCTCAGAACCAGGTTTTCAAATCCTACATCGGATTGGGTTACAACGACACGATCGTTCCTTCCGTTATTTTGCGCAACGTGCTCGAAAATCCGGGATGGTACACGGCTTACACGCCTTACCAGGCTGAGATCTCCCAGGGAAGACTGGAAGCTTTGCTGAATTTCCAGACGATGGTCCTCGACCTGACAGGCATGGAACTCGCCAATGCTTCTTTGCTCGACGAAGGAACTGCCGCTGCCGAAGCCATGATCATGTTCTTCAATTCCCGTTCCCGCAACGAAGTGAAAGAGGGCAAGCACAAGTTCTTCGTATCCGAATTTGCTTTCCCGCAAACGATCGACGTGATCACAGGGCGTGCAGCCAACCTCGGTATAGAGCTGACAATTGGCAATCCGGAGAGCTTTGCAGGTGACTCTTCCTACTTTGGGGCATTGATCCAGTATCCGGATGCACTCGGACGCGTTCAGAACATTGAAAAATTCATTCAGGATGCACAGGCGCACGGAATCCGTGTTGCAGTTGCTGCCGACATCCTGTCTTTGGTATTGCTGCAATCACCAGGATCACTCGGCGCTGATGCTGTAGTCGGTTCTTCCCAGCGTTTCGGCGTCCCGATGGGTTACGGCGGACCACACGCGGCTTTCTTTGCCTGCAAAGACGAATACAAAAGAACAATTCCAGGCCGTATCATTGGCGTATCGAGAGATGCAGATGACAACATCGCCCTGAGAATGGCGCTGCAAACCCGCGAGCAGCACATCAAACGCGACAAAGCGACTTCCAATATCTGTACAGCCCAGGCTCTGCTTGCCGTGATGGCCAGCATGTATGCAGTTTACCACGGACCGGACGGATTGCGTGAGATTGCTGAAAATGTACACCACAAAGCAGCTACAACTGCTCAGGCATTGGCGAAATTGGGTTACAGTGTAAAAAGCGACAATTTCTTTGACACACTCTGGATTGGCTTGCCGGCAGGCATCACAACCGCACAGATCAAAACTGCTGCTGAAGCCGCTTCGATGAACTTCCGCTACATCAATGATGCGGAGCTGACCATCAGTTTCGGCGAATCCATTACGGTGCAAGACATCAACAACCTGTTGGAAGTCTTCGCTGCCGCAGCCGGAAAAACAGCAGAAAATACTGCCCTTGCAACAACGATCCAACTGAACAAAGCTGCTTTGCGCACTTCAGAGATCCTGACACATCCAACTTTCAACAGCCATCATTCCGAATCGAAAATGATGCGTTACCTGAAAAGATTGGAAAACAAAGATATTTCACTCGTACACAGCATGATTCCGCTCGGATCCTGCACAATGAAGCTCAACGCAGCTTCTGAACTCATGCCGATCACCAATCCGCAGTTTGCAAACATGCACCCGTTTGTGCCGGTTGAACAAGCTGCCGGTTACCACGCGATGCTGCGCCAACTGGAAGCAGATCTTTGCGCTTCTACAGGTTTTGCAGCGGTTTCTTTGCAGCCTAACTCAGGTGCGCAGGGTGAATACGCCGGTTTGATGGTGATCAAGGCTTACCACGAATCCCGTGGCGATTTCGGAAGAAAACACATGATCATTCCTTCTTCAGCACACGGAACAAACCCTGCATCCGCTGTAATGGCCGGGTTTGAAGTCGTTGTAACAGGCTGCGACGAAAACGGAAATATCGACATCGCAGAGATGAAAGCGAAAGCTGAAGAGCTGAAGGCGACTTTGGGCGGATTGATGGTTACTTATCCTTCCACACACGGTGTATTTGAAGAGGGTATCCGCGAGATTACTGCGATCATCCACGAGCATGGCGGACAAGTCTACATGGACGGTGCGAACATGAACGCACAGGTTGGTTTGACGAATCCGGGAAATATCGGCGCTGACGTTTGTCACCTGAACCTGCACAAAACATTTGCAATTCCGCACGGTGGCGGTGGACCAGGAATGGGACCTATCGGCGTAGCAGCACACCTCGCTCCTTTCCTGCCGGGTAGTGAACTGATCCAGGCCGGTGGAGAAAAAGCAATCCATGCCGTTTCTTCCGCACCTTACGGTAGCGCGTTGATCCTGCTGATCTCTTACGGATACATCAAGATGTTAGGCGCGAAAGGACTGCGCGAATCGACTGAAAATGCGATCCTGAACGCAAATTACATCGCTGCTGCCTTGAAAAACCACTATCCAATCCTGTACGCAGGTAAAAACGGAACGGTGGCGCACGAAATGATCCTTGATTGCAGGGATTTCAAGAAAAATGCAGATGTAGAAGTCGCAGATATCGCGAAACGACTGATCGACTTCGGTTTCCACGCACCAACGGTATCTTTCCCGGTAGCTGGAACGCTGATGATCGAGCCGACAGAAAGCGAGGACAAAGAAGAGCTGGACCGTTTCATTGAAGCGATGATCAAGATCCGCCAGGAAATTGCACAGATCGAAAGCGGCCAGGCCGACAAAGAAAACAACCTGTTGAAAAATGCACCGCACACCGCAGACTGCATCATCAACCAAACCTGGAATTACCCATACACACCGCAGGAAGCCGCTTATCCGGTCGCTTATCTGAAAGAGTTCAAATACTGGGTACCGGTTCGTCGCGTAGATAATGCATTCGGGGACAGAAACCTGATCTGCAGCTGCCCAAGCGTAGAAAGCTACATGCACGTAGAAGCCTGATTTCAGGTTCTATTGTTACATAGATTACCATAAATTGCTAAAATCCGCCCCTTTTCAGGAGCGGATTTTTTTGTTTTAAGCCGTTTCCGATGCAGCGCGTGGGGAGGTTTGATTCACATTTTCTTCGGAATACCGGCATATGGCGATATTTGAATGACTAAAAACCAAATGCTTAAACCCTAGTATTAACAAGGCTTTCAGCTCATTTCCGCAATTATTTTCAAAAAAATAACTTCAAAAGCTTGCAATTAAATTGTGCGCAATATAATTTTGCACTATTAATATTGATCACATGAACAAGCTCAGCTTATCCAATCAGGTCTGTTTTCCGCTTTACGCCCTTTCCAGGCAGGTGACGGCACTATACCAGCCTTTACTGGAGAAGATGGACCTGACCTATCCGCAGTACCTCGTGATGCTGCTGTTGTGGGAAGACGAGCTCATGACCGTCAAAGAGATCGGTTGCAAATTGCTGCTCGATTCCGGAACGCTGACACCACTTCTGAAACGTATGGAGGAAAAAGCGCTCATCAGCAGGAACCGGAGAGCAAGTGACGAGCGCGTCGTGGAGATCACCTTAACACCAACCGGAATTGCCCTGAAAGAACAGGCGCTTCAAATCCCGGATCAATTGCAATGCTGCCTTAAAATGAATGATGAGGAGCTGATCCAGCTCGGAACACTGCTCCAGGACGCACTTCAGAGAATCCGTAAACAATAATTACATACACCTAAAATAAACAACATGATCAAAGCATTGTACACCGCAACAGCGACAGCAACAGGAGGAAGAAATGGAAAAGCCGTATCGTCAGACGGCGTATTGGACCTCGAGGTCAGAACACCAAAAGAGCTCGGAGGCGCAGGAGGCGCATACACGAACCCGGAACAATTATTCGCCGCGGGCTATTCTGCTTGTTTCGACAGCGCCCTTTCACTCGTAATCAACGGCGCGAAAGTAAAAACAGGAACAACTACCGTAACCGCGCATGTCGGCATCGGCAAGAATGACAGCAATGGATTCGGACTCGTTGTAGAACTCGATGTCCATGTCCCGGGAGTCGATCAGACCACTGCGGATGCACTCGTAGAGAAAGCACACCAGGTTTGTCCATACTCCAACGCAACGCGCGGCAATATCGACGTAACCTTGCGTACAACTGTATCCGAATAAGCAGCTCATTTTCAAATACATTCAATTTTCAAATCATACAAACATCATCATGAGTTTAATCAATGACCTCCAATGGCGCTATGCGACCAAAAAAATGAACGGACAAAAGGTTCCGCAGGAAAAAGTAGACTACATCCTCGAAGCAACGCGTTTGACAGCTTCTTCTTCAGGACTTCAGCCTTACAAAGTGCTTGTAGTTACCAACAAAGAATTGCTGGAGCAGATCAAAGTAATCGCCAACGGACAGGCGCAGATCACAGATTGTTCACACCTGCTCATCTTCGCTTCCTGGGACAATTACACAACGGAAAACATCAGCAAGGTATTCGCCAATGTCAACAAGGAGCGTGGACTTCCTGAAGACAACATGTCGGCTTACAAAGACATGCTGTTGAACGTCTACACGCCACGTGCTGAAGAGCTCAACCACGCGCATACCGCCAGACAGGCATACATTGCCGTAGGAACTGCACTCGCAGCTGCTGCAGAGCAAAAAGTTGATGCTACGCCGATGGAAGGCTTCAATGCCCCGGCACTGGACGAATTGCTGAACCTGAAAGAAAAAGGATTGCACAGTCTCGTCCTCCTTCCACTCGGTTACCGGGATACTGAAAATGACTGGTTGGCCAACCTGAAAAAAGTCCGCACACCACAAGCAGATTTCATCACAGAGCTGAACTAATAATCGTTGCATATTGATCCGCTTTCCATTGGGGGAGCGGATTTTTAGCAGGGTAAAGTTCCGCTTGAAGCTGATTTTCAAAACGCTTTACCGGGCGGATTAAAAGCTTATTTTTGCATCAACAGAACCCCGTTAAAACGCATCCGATGAAAAAAACAATCACTGTGTGGATCCTGGCCGGAAGCACGATCGCTTTGGGCCAATCCACCCCTAAAGAAACATCCATGAAATACCCACCGACGAGAAAAGCAGACACCAGGGATGTCTATTTCGGCACTGAAGTGAATGATCCCTACCGCTGGCTCGAGGACGACCGCTCCGAAGAAACAGCTGCCTGGGTGAAAGCCGAGAATGAAGTCACCTTTGGCTATCTCGAACAAATTCCTTTTCGAAAGGAATTGCAGGCACGCATGCAGCAACTTTGGAATTATGAGCGGATCTCTGCGCCTTTCCACGAAGGAAAATACACGTATTATTACAAGAACGACGGCTTGCAGAACCAGGCTGTGCTTTACCGCAAAGACGCGCAGGGCAGGGAAGAGATTTTCCTGGATCCGAATACTTTTTCGAAAGATGGTTCCACTTCTTTGGGCGAGCTGAGCTTTTCAAAAGACGGTTCTATCGTTGCGTATGCAATCTCCGAAGGCGGTAGCGACTGGCGCAAAGTCATCATCATGGATGCTGAATCGCGCAGGATCACTGAAGCAGAGCTCATCGATGTCAAGTTCAGTGGAATCTCCTGGAAAGGCAACGAAGGGTTTTATTATTCAAGCTATGACAAACCAACCGGCAGCGAGCTTTCAGCCAAAACGGATCAGCACAAACTGTATTATCACCAACTGAATACGCCGCAACAGGAAGATCCGGTTATTTTCGGTCTGGATCAGAAAAGAAGGTATGTAGGCGGTTCTGTGACGGAAGACAACCGTTACCTGCTGATCTCGGCCTCCAATTCAACCTCAGGAAACGAATTGTACATCCAGGACCTGCAGGCACAGGATGGCAAGATCATGACCATCCTCGACAACTTCGATTCGGACAGCTACGTCATCGAAAATGCAGGCAGCAAGTTGTTCATCGTGACGAACAGAAATGCGCCCAACCGGAAAATCGTAACCGTCGACGCAACTGATCCGGCGCCGGCACATTGGGTCGACCTGATCCCGGAGACGGCCAACGTACTTTCTCCGTCAACCGGTGGCGGCTATCTATTTGCACATTACATGAAAGATGCCGTTTCGTTGGTACAGCAATATGATTACAACGGGAAGCTGATCCGCGACATTCCTTTGCCCGGCATAGGAACAGCCGGAGCGCCACACGGCAAGGCAGAAGAGAAAACCCTCTATTATGCATTCACGAATTATACGACGCCGGGAACGATCTATGCTTTCGATCCGCAGAGCGGGAAATCGACCGTCTATCAAAAACCGAAAGTGGATTTCGACAGTGATGCTTATGCGTCCAAACAGGTTTTCTTTACCTCCAAAGACGGAACAAAAGTACCGATGATTATCACGTACCGGAAAGGCTTGAAGCTGAATGGCAAAAATCCAACGATGCTTTACGGCTACGGCGGATTCAATGTCAGCCTGACACCTGCTTTCAGCATTACGAATGCTGTCTGGATGGAACAAGGTGGCATTTACGCAGTCCCAAACCTGCGCGGTGGGGGCGAATATGGCAAACAATGGCACGATGCGGGTACAAAACTGCAAAAGCAAAATGTATTCGATGATTTCATCGCAGCCGCAGAATACCTGATTGCGCAGAAATATACATCTTCTGATTTCCTCGCGGTGCGCGGCGGTTCCAACGGCGGATTGCTCGTAGGAGCAGTCATGACTCAGCGCCCCGAGTTGATGCAGGTCGCTTTGCCGGCTGTTGGCGTACTCGATATGTTGCGTTACCATACCTTCACTTCCGGTGCAGGCTGGGCTTACGATTACGGTACTTCCGAAGACAGCCCGGAAATGTTCAGTTACCTGCAGGGCTATTCTCCGGTTCACCGGGTCAAAAAGGGTGTTCAATATCCGGCTACGATGGTCACAACCGGCGATCACGACGACCGCGTCGTACCGGCACACAGTTTCAAGTTCGCCGCTGAATTGCAGGAAAAACAAACAGGCACGGCACCGGTATTGATCCGCATCGATGTAAATGCAGGCCACGGCGCCGGTAAATCGGTCGCACAAACGATACAGGAAAGCACAGACATCCTGACGTTCACGTTATACAACATGGGCTTCCGGCAATTGCCAAAACTGCGCTAAAACGCACCGAAATAAAAAAGGGGTCAGCAAACAGCTGATCCCTTTTTCGTACACAAAACTTTTTATGCTGAAAACCTATCTCAATGCGGATGTTCCGGATGGTCTTTACCGACCTTGATCACAACCGTTTTGCGGTTCTTTTCCGGCATTGTGCGGAACACGTGGTCCCAAAGGGAAGAAGTCACACCAAAAGCGCGGTCATGCTGCTGGAAATGGTGAATGTTGTGAAATCTCCACCAGAAATTGAATTTCTTCGGCATGTCTACTTTGTGCACGATGTAATGCACATTCATGTAAGCGACATAACCGATCAGGAATCCTGGTCCGAAAACGAAAGCGTACTTGCCCATGATCAGGTAGAACAATCCAAAGAAAACGGCTGCAAATAACAAAGAAGGAACCGGCGGTAAAACGATGCGATCTTTGTCATTTGGAAACTCGTGATGAATCCCGTGGAACAAGTAGTGGATACCTGTGCTGAAGCTGGCGTCTTTTACACTGTGGTATAAAAAACGGTGCATGCAATATTCTGCCAGCGTCCAGGTAAAAAAACCAATAATGAATGCAATACTGATCTCAGCAATGTTTGTAGAATAATTGGTGTAATAAACTGTAATTAAAAATGTCCCTATAACCAGATACATCGCGTCTATGACCAGCGGATGGGTCTTGGTAAGATACTCCAGAAACCTGTTTTTGAACAGCTTCGGAGACTTTTCCTTAGGGAATATAGTAACTTCTATGTTTTCCATAAATAAAAGAATTGGTTTGTAAAATCATGAAATGAAGGTATCCTTTTTTCGGCACATACAAAAAAAATTTACGTTTTTTAAGAAATAATATTTGCCTTTAGATTTTATTAGTTGAATCTTCGCTGATCGCCCGGAATTGTTTGCTTTTACAGAAATTAAAAAAGGGCCGCAAAAGATTTCGCGGCCCTTCATTTATACTATTTGTGCATAACAACAAGAACTAGTTACAACACAGGGAATTCCTGCTTTCTTCGGAGAAAAGCGTACCGTTTTGTACGCAATTCAAGCTCCGTCTTTCCTTTAGAAATTATTTTCCTTTCAGCTCCATCGCTTTCAGTGTATTGATCATCAGCGAAGCAATTGTCATCGGGCCAACACCTCCCGGAACAGGGGAAATGTAAGCGCATTTCGGCGCGACTTCGTCAAATTTAACGTCGCCAACCAATCTCCAGCCGGATGCGCGGCTCGGATCTTCCACACGGGTCGTGCCGACATCGATTACAACAGCGCCTTCTTTCACCATGTCCGCAGTCACGAAATTGGGCTGACCAAGCGCTGCAATGATGATATCCGCTGTCAGGCAGATCTCTTTCAGGTTTTGGGTCTGGCTGTGCGCCAGGGTCACCGTACAGTTCCCCGGATCTGCATTTTGCGACAGCAGGATGCTCAAAGGCATGCCCACAATGTTCGAACGGCCAATGATGACACATTTTTTGCCCGCTGTATCGAGCTTATTACGGCGGATCAGCTCGATAATACCCGCAGGTGTCGCGGAAACAAAACCAGGAATATTGAGTGCCATCTTTCCGAGGTTCATCGGGTGGAAACCATCCACATCTTTGTTCGGATCGATCGCCAGTGTTACTTTCATCTCATCGATGTGCGCCGGCAAAGGCAGCTGCACGATGAAACCATCGATACTTTTATCCTCGTTCAGGCTCTGGATTTTGTTCAGCAATACTTCTTCAGACACAGAATCATCGTAGCGCATCAGCGTACTTTCAAACCCGCATTCTTCGCAGGATTTCAGCTTGTTGGAAACATAGGTCATCGAACCGCCGTCGTTGCCGACCAGGATGGCTGCAAGATGTGGGATCTTTTTCCCCGCAGCTTTCCTATCTTTTACAACTACAGCAATTTCTTCTTTGATTTGCCGCGAAGTTTCCTTTCCGTCTAATAATTCCATACGTCCGATTTTGAATGGTGCAAAGATAGTTCAAAGTAAGAACGCATACCAGCGCAGCGAAATTTTTATTGCGGTTGATTTAGCTGGTTTTACCTGCTCCAAATGCCTTTTCGCTCAATGAATTGCCTGTTTTACTCAAAAACCCACTTTTTATCAAACCTCTTCCTTTTTTCAATCGTCTATAGGATACACACAATGATCAATTTATACTGAAGGTTATGGACGCAAATTTCCTCCACGCAACAACATTGAAGACGGAATCTATTCAGCAGGTCAATGATGCACTGATTGTGCTGCGTCACTTTGTTGATTTGAATTACAAGCTGCTACCGCTGTTCCACGACCTGCATCTCAAAAAAATGCCAACCCGGCAGGACAAGCACGACATCGAAAAAATACGCAAGGTATTTGAAACCTATCATTTCGACATTCAGTCTTCGGTGATTCTCATGAATTCTCCGATCCTCGAGCTGATCCAGGAAACCTATGCCTCTATCACCCATCCGAAGGAGTCTTACCAGGCTGCCTACCAATTGTTGTTGTTCCGCAAAGAATACAAAAGGTTGGAGAAAAACTGGAACCTGATCCGCAATAACTAAACCTGTCATCTGACGACACTCCTTTTCTGCATCTTTCTGTCTGAAACAAACAGCAGTCCTGTCGCATCTGCATGACTCCATTGCGGTCATTTCTCAATTAATGCTTATTTTTGAGTCATGAACGTTCACAACATTGATCCAACCATGCAATTACCTGTCATGGAACGGTTCTACACGATTCAGGGAGAAGGAAGATATTCGGGCCGCGCCGCTTACTTTATCCGGTTGGCGGGTTGCGATGTCGGCTGCGTCTGGTGCGATGTGAAAGAAAGCTGGGATGCAGAACAACATCCGGCGCTAACCCTCATCGATCTCGTTGCAGAGGTCAAAAAAACACCCACAGACTTTGTCGTGATCACCGGCGGAGAGCCTGCGATGTACGATCTCACCACCCTTGTCGAAATGCTCCACGAAAACGGCATAGAAACAGCCATTGAAACGTCAGGCTGTTATCCGCTGAAAGGCGCGATCGACTGGTATTGTTTTTCCCCTAAAAAATTCAAGGCACCTTGCGATGAGGCCTATCAGAAGGCCAGCGAGCTCAAGGTGGTCATTTTTCATCCTTCCGATTTTGCCTGGGCGGAAAGCCATGCAGAACGTGTTGGGGAGAGCTGTATGCTCTATCTCCAACCCGAATGGTCAAAACAGGAACGGATTTTGCCTATGATCATCGATTACGTGAAACTGAACCCGCGCTGGAAGGTTTCCCTGCAAACCCATAAATTCATGAACATCCCTTAAATCTTATGAAGCATCTCCTTTTGATTGCCAACTTTTTGCTTTTAGTTGCCTGCGGAACTGCCCAGCAAAGTTATTCCACAAAAAACAAAAAGGCCATCTCGCTGTTTGAATCCGGTCAGAAAGCAGCCTCCACGAGCTACAGGGACGGCATTTCCTACATGGAAAAAGCCATTGAAAAAGACCCTGATTTCTGGGAAGCACACGTCGTTGCCGGTGAATTTGCCGAATATTCCGGGCAGATCGACCTCGCGATCAGCCACTACGAATCCGCATTGCGCATCAATCCGACACACAGTCCATCTGGAAGTACGCTGTTCTACCTCGGCAACCTGAAATATGCGAAAGGCGATTACCAGGGCAGCAAGGATGTCCTGAACAAATACGTCAGCAACCGCAGTGCAAACCCGGAGCTCGTTCGTAAATCCAAGGAGATCATCGCCTCCTGCGATTTTTCTATCGAATCTTTGAAAACACCGACGGATTTCAAACCGATCAACATCGGACCGGGCATCAATACAGCAGATCCGGAATATTTCCCAACGATTACCGTAGACGGGAAAACAATCCTTTTCACACGCAGGATTAACGATGCACGCGTTGCCGGACCTTACAAGGAGCAGGAAGATTTTTACGTTTCCCAGCTCGGTAACAGCAATATCTGGAGCAAAGCGATCGCGATGCCCGAGAATATCAATACAGTCAACAATGAAGGTGCACCAACGATCGCAGCAGACGGAAGAACGCTGATCTTTGTCGCCTGTCCGGATGCAACCGGCATTGAATATGGCGCAGGTCGCGAGGGACGCGGAAGCTGTGACCTTTTCATCACGAAAAGATTGGGCAGCCGCTGGACAAACCCGGTCAACCTGCCGGGCATGGTCAATTCCTTCAACTGGGAAACACAGCCCTCGCTTTCTTCCGATGGCAAAACACTGTATTTCATCCGCGGTGTACGTGGTCAAAGCGGTAACCGCAGCTCCGATATTTATACAGCTACGCTGCTCGATAACGGCAGCTGGAGTACACCTGTAAAATTGCCTGCACACATCAACACGCCGTCGGAAGAAGAATCCGTACTAATCCACCCAGACGGCAGAACGCTCTACTTTGCTTCCCGCGGACATATCGGCATGGGCGGATCGGATCTTTTTGTGACCCGGCTCGACGACAACGGCAACTGGTCCATTCCTGAAAACCTCGGCTATCCGATCAACACGAAAGCAGATGAAAACTCCCTGATGGTGAGCCCGGATGGAGAAATCGCGTTTTTTGCATCCGACCGCGAAGGCGGCTATGGCGATCTCGATATTTACTATTTCAATATGCCGGCGCATTTGCGTCCGACCAGAACCCTTTATTTTGAAGGTGTCGTTTACGATGCAACGGATCAAAAGCCATTGCCGGGCAAGTTCCAGCTGATCGACCTGAAAACAGGCAAAGAAGTGATCAGATCAGAAGCAGACCAACTGACGGGTGAATTCATGGTCTCTCTGCCTGTTAACCGCGAATATGCATTGAATGTCTCTTATCCGGGATATAACTTCTACTCCGAGAACTTCAACATGACCGTGCCGGAAGGATTGGAATCTTTCCGCATGAATGTGCCGCTTGTGCCTTTGGGCAGCGATTTGCCGACAACTTTAGCGAATGTCTTCTTCGACCTCAATAAAACAGACCTGCGTCCGGAGTCTTTTGCAGAGCTCAATAAACTCCGCGACCTGCTGAATGCGAACCCGACGATGAAGATCGAAATCGGCGGACATACGGATACACGGGGCGAGGCGAAAGACAACCAGGTCCTGTCTGAAGGTCGTGCGAAATCCGTCGTTGCCTACCTCGTACAGCAAGGTATTGCTGCCGGCAGACTGACGTCCAAAGGTTACGGAGAATCGATGCCGGTGATCACCGACGCACAGATCGCAACCCTAAAAACTCCACAGGAACAGGAAAAAGCACACCAGAAAAACAGGCGCACCGAATATAAATTCATCAAGTAATGAAGTTCCTGCAGTTGCTTCGGCCCGTCAATCTCGTCATCATCGCGCTGACGATGTACAGCGTTCGTTTTTTCTACTTCACGCTCGGCTCGATCTCAACACTGCCGATCGGAAACCCGGCGCGGGAACGCGTGGATTTTTTTCTGCTGGTGCTCTCAACGGTGCTGATTGCCGCGGCAGGCAATATCATCAACGATTATTTCGATGTGCGCGCAGACCGTATCAACCGCCCGGAAAGGCTGATCATTACGAAACATGTGAAACGCCGCTGGGCGATCATCACCCACTGGCTGTTCAATTTTGTCGCCTTTAGCATCGCCATTTACCTGTCGGCACGTTACACGACTTTCTGGTATGTTTTCATCCATTTGCTGACGATCAACAGCCTTTGGTTCTATTCAATGTATTTCAAGCGCAGGCCTTTCATCGGGAATTTCATCATTGCCGGGCTGACGGCGCTTGTACCGATCCTGTGTGGCATCCATTTCCACCTGCAAACCGGTTTTCCGGAAGCGGGCGACGGATCCGTCGTTTTACCTGTTGTCAGTTCGGTCAACGACAGCATTGCGATCTGGAAGCTGCGCCTGCTGGCCGACGGCCGTTTTGTGTTCCTGCTCGCCTATTTTGCTTTCACACTGAACCTGAGCCGCGAGATCATCAAGGATATGCAGGACATGGAGGGCGACAAGCTCTTGTATGCGCGGACACTGCCAATCGTGCTCGGCATTCGAAAAAGTGCCTGGATTGCGACCGCCGTGCTGGCGCTGGCACCAGTGTTTTTCATCGTGTTGTTCGTGCTGCACGTCCAACAGGATTATTCGTTGCATTTGCTCGCTTTGCTGCCTTTAGCTTTGTCTGGCCTGCTGAACCTGATCAGCGCCGTGATACTGCTACGCCATCCGGCAAACATACAGCGTCTGAAACAAGCTGATCTCGTGCTGAAAATATCCATGCTGCTCGGGATCGTCGTTCCTTTTTACTGGTGGTTTTTCCACAGTTGATTCAAATTCACGCAAAGACACTGAATACATATGCAAATTGCTCCTTATAAACTCATTCTCGGTTCAAAATCGCCACGCAGACAGGAATTGCTGAAAGGCATGGCACTCGATTTCGAGATCCGCACGCGGGAAACCGAAGAAATTTACCCGGATGAGCTCGATCCGCGGCAAGTACCCGCATTTTTGGCGGAACTGAAAGCAAACGCCCTGGCTGATACCTTGCAGGCAGATGAAGTGTTGATTACCTCCGATACCGTGGTTTTGCTCGACGGGGAAATTCTCGGCAAGCCGACAGACCATGCACATGCAACCGAGATGCTGACCAAACAATCCGGTAGAATGCATGAGGTGATTACAGCAGTCCACCTCAAAAACCCGGTTTTTGACCGCAATTTTTCTGTAACGACAAAGGTTTTCTTCAAGGAGCTGACCCCTGCGGAAATTGAGTTCTACATCGCCAACTACCAACCTTTTGACAAGGCCGGCGCTTATGGCATCCAGGAATGGATCGGCTACATCGGCATCGCGCACATCGAAGGTTCTTTCTTCAATGTGGTTGGACTTCCGGTTGCAGAATTGTATGCCGCCTTGCAGGAATTGCCTGCCCGCTGATTGCTTAAAGCAGCAACGATGCGCGGTAAATTTTCAGCTCTTCCCAGGTAAAGGTATCGCCGTGCTTTTCTTTCAGGGGGGTTAAAGATTCCTCTTCATAACCGGAAAAAATCGCTTTCAACGCGGCGATCTTCTCGCTGGAGAAAACTGCCTGGATGGATAATTTTTCTGCTTTGATCAGCTTTTCGATGTGGTTTGAGATCGTCGATACTGACATTTTGCGCTGATCAGCCACCTGTTCGATGGTCTTGTTTTCCTGTAACAATTCGAGCGTTTGCTGGTAAGTCGATTTCTTTTCTGTTTTTTCCCTGGATTTCGGCTTTTTGACCGTGCGCAGCTGGATCACATCGGCTTCTTCATCCTCATCCGCCGTAAATACATCCATCAACGAACCCGATTGGCGCATTTCCTGGCGGATCAGCGCGATTTTGGCCAGCTTGTAATGCGTGATCTCTTCGTCCTGCACGGTCTCTTTGTTCGCATCGCGTCCCGACAGAACAACTTCGAGCAATAACCTCGCTTTTTTAAGATTCAGCACAGCAGTAGTCTGCAATTCATCGAGCTCCTGCAATTCTTCAAAATAGGCCTTGATCTTCGACAATTTGCGGACTTCTTCCATCTTTTTCAGCGTGCTGTACACGATGTTGTCGAGCGTCTTGTCGAAATACGTATAAGCCGCCTGCATGCGCTCCTGGACGAAACCGAGGTCGAACGGTTCTTTCCGGAACAGGTTGTCGAGCTGATTACAGAACTTTTGCGCAGGATCGAGCAGGTTGTGCAAGGCAGAAGCCTGCGCATACGCCCAACTTTTATGCTTGCTCTTTTCTGATTTCGCGCCGGCCATCGCATAGCTGGCTTCGTGGATACGCCACTGGGCATCGAGCTCGTACCAGTCAAACGCAGACTTCAGGGAATTCAGCAAATAGGTTTTCGTTTCGCGCTCCAGGAAAGTTCCCAGCTGCGATTCGCTCGCTTTGTTGGTCGCATATTGCATGACGTGCTGATCGTTCGTCAGTCCGTTCATGCGCATCGGGGTCAGCAACACCAATCCGTCGAGCGAACGCAGGCGCGACAAAGCCACATAAGCCTGTCCCGGCGCAAAGACCTGAGAAACATCCAGAACAGCTTTTTCAAAGGTCAATCCCTGACTTTTGTGCACCGTAATCGCCCAGGCGAGCTTCAGCGGATAATGCACGAAAGACCCGAGTACTTCTTCGCGGATTTCCTGTGTATTTTCATCGACCGAATAGCGGATGTTTTCCCATTCGTAAGTCTCTACTTCTATCGTTTTGTTGTCCTGCGGGAAATGTACGCGGATCTCTTTCGGCGACAGGGATTTGATAGTTCCCATTTTCCCGTTGTAATATTGTTTGTCGAACGACATGTCGTTTTTCACGAACATGACCTGCGCGCCGACTTTGAGCTCAAGCTTTGCATCCAGCGGAAACATGTGCGGCGGAAAATCACCGGTGACTTCTGCGTCGTACACCACACTTTCGCCAGCCAGCTCGCGCAGGGATTTCTGGTTCATTTCGTCCGCCTTCGCATTGTGTGTCGTCAAAGTGATGTAGCCCTCGTGCGACTTGGCATCGAAATCCGGATTCACAAATTCATTCAGCACATCGAGGTCGGCAGTTGTGATCTGGTTATTCCGCAGGTTGTTCAGCACGTCGATAAACCGTTCGTCGCGCTGGCGGAACACCTTCGTCAATTCGATATATACCGGCGGATCTTCGCGGATCACCTGGGCATGAAAAAAGAAAACGCCCTGGTAATACTTGCGCAGCAAAGTCCATTCTTCGGGTTTCACAACCGGTGGCAGCTGGAGCAAATCTCCGACGTACAACACCTGCACACCACCAAAAGGCTGGTTGATCTTGCGGATGTTGCGCAGGGTCCAATCAATCGCATCGAGCAGATCGGCCCGCAGCATACTGACCTCGTCGATGATCAGCAATTGCATGTTCTTCAAAACAGCTTTGCGCTGCGCGCTCATGTTGAAATGCCGCATCAGCGAGTCGCGCGTTTCCATCTTGAATTTATCGGAAAAGCTCGGCGCGACACCAAAATCAGGAATAAAACCTGCAAAAGGCAGCTGGAACTGGGAATGGATCGTGACGCCTCCCGCGTTGAGCGCTGCAATTCCCGTGGGGGCAACCACAACAACCTGTTTGTGCGTCGAAGCAATGATCTGGTGCAACAAAGTTGTTTTCCCGGTTCCCGCCTTGCCGGTCAGAAAAATGGAACGTTGGGTTTGGTTGATAAAACGGGTAGCCAATTCGGCCGGTTCAACAAGTTGCGACATGTGATGTTTGGATTTGAATATTGAATATACGGAAAATCCGACGATTATTCAAGCATTTGCAATATTTGCCAAAAATAGCAATTTGAACGCGATTGCGGGACTTTAAAATGCATGCTGAACGATTCTGTAGCTGGCCTGTACCAAAGCGTATGAAACCGATATGCTGGCTGATCTTTTGGCTGGGGAGCATTTTCCCGGCGCTTTCGCAACTCAACGGGTTGGCAATTGGCCGCGACCTCGCACTGCCCCTGCCCGATTCGGTCCGGCTCCGGTACAGCCCTGTTTTGCCGGCGGATTCCCTCGATCGCTACGCATTCATCCTCGTTTTTTCTTCTGGCAATTCGAATCTCGACACGAACGACGTACAGCGTTTACAGGAATATTTACAAAGCGGCGGCGGTTTGTACATCGGTGCAGACAACTGGCCTTTTGTGGCTGAAAGCAACCAGCTGACTTTTGCGCTGTTTGGTCAGAAATGTTGGGGAAACCAGGAAGAGGTGCAGGCGCAGATCAATGCACTGCAAACTTCGAACGCGATCTTCAAAGAC
>Ga0247806_10000122_pt1 | contig 49934 bp, 45 predicted proteins | sample UWRJL059202B1_FD_179935 | JGI IMG/M metagenome (GOLD analysis project Ga0247806, IMG submission 179935) | Plant litter microbial communities from Arlington Agricultural Research Station in Wisconsin, United States - UWRJ-L059-202B-1 | ecosystem: Environmental > Terrestrial > Plant litter >... | reverse complement strand
CTATAGGGAAGATATAAGACAGCAATTTTATAAATATGAGGCTTATAAAAGAAGTACTTATTACAAAAATATTGTACCACTGCAATACTTCAATAATCACTTCCATGCTAATGTTAATTCATTACCGGTTTCATCCCCAATTCTTTAAGATGCTTAAAGTGGGCTGCAATGGCACCGCGCATGGTACGAAATTCATGATACGGCAGGTTATGCTCCTGGGCAGTCTGCTTTACAATTTCGCTTATTTTGCGGTAATGCACATGGCTTATGTTCGGGAAAATGTGGTGCTCTATCTGGTGGTTAAGTCCGCCGGTAAACCAGTTTACAAAACGATTTTTTGGCGCAAAATTAGCCGTGGTGTATAATTGGTGTATGGCCCATGTGTTGTCCATTTCGCCGAGTTCATTGGGCAAAGGATTATCAGTTTCCTCAACAATATGCGCTAACTGAAATACGATGCTTAGTATCAGTCCCGCAACATAATGCATTATGGAGAAGCCTAAAAGAACTTTCCACCAGGCAATGCCGCCTATAGCAATAGGCAATACAATCCATAAGGAAATATAGATAATCTTGGTTATGACCAAAACGGTCCACTGCTTTACAGGGCTCTGGAATTCACCATACGATAAACCTCTTTTTATGTAGCGCCTCATTTGCTTAATATCGGTAGTAATAGCCCAGTTAAAAGTAAGTAGGCCATACAGGAATACCGAGTAGTAGTGCTGGAATCTATGGATCTTCATCCACTCTGCCGACTTAGAGAAACGTATTATACGCCCGGCCTCAAGGTCTTCGTCGTGCCCGTGAATATTAGTATAGGTATGGTGCAATACATTGTGCTGTATTTGCCAGTTGTTTACATTGCCGGCAAGCAGGTACATGCTGCCGCCCATTATCTTGTTAAGCCAGTTTTTAGACGAGTACGAGCCGTGATTGGCATCGTGCATTACATTCATACCTATACCCGCCATGCCCACACCCATAACAATGGTAAGCAGCAATTGTGCCCACCATGGTAAATGCAGGGTTAGTATAACAAAATAAGGAGCAAGGTAAAGCAGGAACATAATGCCCGTTTTAAGGTGCAGTTTCCAGTTACCGGTCTTCTTTAAATTGTTTTCTTTAAAGTAATCATTAACGCGTTTTGTAAGCGTCCTGAAAAATTTTATAGAGTCGGTCTTTGCAAAAACAGGAGGTGTGATGTTCATATTTTAAATATATTCATGCGTATCAAAGATAGCTATTATAACGCAGGTATAGAATATATAGGTATAAAATATCGTGCCAATTGCTTACTTTTGCCGAAATTACAGCACCCATGCAGGAGATAACCACCTATTTTCCCGACCTTACCGAAACGCAGATAGCGCAGTTTACTGCCCTTGAAGGCTTGTATACCGACTGGAATGCAAAGATAAACGTTATATCCCGCAAGGATATAGAATCGTTGTACACCAAGCACGTGCTGCACTCGCTGGGTATTGCAAAAGTTATGGCTTTTGCTCCGGGGGCAAGCGTTCTCGATGTGGGTACAGGCGGCGGTTTTCCCGGCATACCGCTGGCAATTTTATATCCCGAAACTAACTTTTTCCTTGTAGACATTATTGCCAAAAAGATAAAAGTAGTACAGGAAGTGGCGAATGCCTTAGGACTTACAAACCTGCGTGCCGAACAAAAACGTGCCGAACTGATAGATGAAAAATTCGACTTTATTGTGAGCCGTGCCGTTACCAATATGCCCGATTTTGTAAAATGGGTTAAAGATATCATTAAGAAAAAGCAGCTTCACGATCTTAAAAACGGCATACTTTACTTAAAGGGCGGCGATCTTAGCGCAGAGCTGGCCGATTTCCCGAAAGCAACAGAATACAACCTTGCCGACTTTTTTAGCGATGAATTTTTTGAGACTAAAAAAGTGGTGCATTTGCCATTGAAGTTTAAACCGTAGTTAATGGAACACGGATGGCACGGATGCTTTGCAAACACTAATTTACACGGATTTCTTTTCCCGCTGTCATCGAGAGGCACAAAGCAATTTCATGATTTTTTACACAAAGTTGCGCAAAGAAGACACGAAGATTCACAAAGATTTTATAGCAGTCGAATTGATCTGTCATTGATAAATTGAAACCAACAAAGGCTTCCCATTAAAGGAAGCCTTTGCTAATATGATACAATTAATGCACCTCTACAAGAAATCGGTTATCCTAAGAAAGGATACCTGTAATCTGTAGGCGGTACTAATGTTTCTTTAATAGTACGTGGCGATACCCAACGCAATAAGTTAAGTATAGAACCTGCCTTATCGTTTGTTCCGCTCGCTCTCGCACCTCCAAATGGCTGCTGACCTACAACAGCGCCCGTAGGTTTATCGTTAATATAAAAGTTTCCGGCAGCATTCTCTAAAGCTTTAGCGGCTTCTTCAATAGCATAACGGTCCTGGCTAAATACAGCACCCGTAAGAGCGTATGGAGAAGTTTCATCTACCAGTTTAAGGGTTTCCAGCCACTGGTCGTCTTCATAAACAAATATGGTAAGTAGAGGGCCAAAAAGCTCTGTGCTTAGTGTGTCGTATTGAGGGTTTGTAGTTACAATAACTGTAGGGTCTATAAACCAGCCTTTAGATTTATCGTAAGTACCACCTGCAATAATCTCGGCATCAGGAGCTGCTTTTGCAGCATCTATATACTTGGCAAGCTTATCAAAAGAAGCCTCGTGTATAACCGCCGATATAAAGTTAGACGGATCTTCCGGAGAACCTATTTTAAATGATTTAATATCGTTTACCAAATGCTCTTTAACTGCCGGCCATATAGACTTAGCAATGTAAGCCCTTGATGCCGCCGAACATTTTTGCCCCTGGTATTCAAAAGCGCCACGGGTTAAGCCCGTAGCCACAGCAGCAGGAATTGCAGATGGGTGTGCCACTACAAAATCTTTACCACCAGTTTCGCCTACTATTCTTGGGTATGTCTTGTACTTGTGTACGTTTTGCCCTATTTTAGCCCATATACCGTTAAACACATGTGTAGAACCTGTGTAGTGAATACCTGCAAAATCAGGGCTTGCAAGTACCGTATCGGTAATCATAACCGGGTCGCCATGCACCATGTTTATTACACCGGCAGGTAGCCCTGCAAGTTTAAACACCTCCATGATAACATTAGCGCTGTAGGTTTGCGATGCACTTGGCTTCCATACCACCACATTACCCATAAGGGCAGGTGCAGCAGGCAGGTTACCGGCAATAGCCGTAAAGTTAAACGGGGTAATAGCATATACAAAACCTTCTAAAGGGCGGTGCTCAAGGCGGTTCCATATCCCTTCGCTCGATGCCGGCTGCTCTGCATAGATTTGCTGCATGTATTCGGCATTAAAACGCAGGAAGTCGATAAACTCACAAGCCGAATCGATCTCTGCCTGATGTACCGTTTTAGCCTGGCCTATCATTGTAGATGCGTTTATCCTGGCACGGTAAGGACCGGCAAGCAAATCTGCCGCTTTTAAAAATATAGAAGCTCTGTGTTCCCATGCCATATCAGCCCATTTTTGCCTTGCAGCAAGTGCTTCGGCAATAGCTTTTTCTACATGCTCTTTGTTAGCTTCATGGTAAGTGCCCACAACTTTTTTATGGTCAAAAGGCGGGTTTATGGTTTTAGTATTACCGGTACGAATTTCTTCGGCACCTATGTAGTTTGGCACATCTACGGTAGTGTTGTAAAGTTCTTTAAAAGTAGCAAGTACCTGTTCCCTTTCTTTAGTTCCGGGGGCATAGCTTTTAACGGGTTCGTTAACGGCTTTAGGCACATTGTAAATTCCTTTTGGCATAGTTGTAATTGTTTAAAGGATTAAAGTTTTAAGCAGTGCAAAGATACAAAGAAATTTATAGATAGTGATTTGTAACCTTGCACTAAGGTACCGTTAAAACTTGTGGTACAATATTAGAACTTCTTAAATAAAACAAAACCAAATTTACTGCAACAGCTACGTCAATAAATTACTGTAAAGTGATATACACACCCATTGTAGTAAAATGTCTGTTTTAAACAAATAAAGTGCAAAATTTGGTTCAAAGCTGTATTTTGATTGTTTTTGAATGTCGCAAAATACCACTGCAGCACTCTTTTAAATTTTAAAAAAAGTTGCTAAATTGATATATACAGATCGATTAAAAATATTTTTTGTAATAAATAATTTACATAAAAAACAGAGGATGGGACTTATAAGAAAATTTAATTAAGCGCAAAAGGCGCACTCAATCTAAAAGTAGGCACCACAACTTTAAATGTACGTGTGGTAGTAAAGTTAACCATATTGTAATGACCTCTCATTGCCCCAAAAGGAGAAGATAATAAACACCCAGAACTATATGTATGTTTTTCACCTGGTTTAAGTACAGGTTTTTTACCTACAACACCCTCACCATCAACAATTTCAATATCGTTAAGTGAGTCATATATCTCCCAGTGGCGGGTGTTAAGCTGTACAGAATCTTTACTTTGGTTCTCTATAGTAATCTCGTAGGTAAAGGCAAATTGAATCCTGTAGTTTTTAAAGTAAGTTCCTTCAAAACTGGTAGATACAGATATTTTTATGCCTCTTGTTATTTGAGATACCATATAATAGTGTCGTTAGTTAACGGGTCAAAAATACGAAATTATTATGTGTTACAACAACATCGTAATATTAAATTAAACCAAAATAAAATTTAACTCTTTGGTATTTAATTAATAATGTCCTGAGAGTTAGCATTTCCGCGGCCTATAACCCTGTCATATCGTTCGCCGTTTTGCCTGTAATATACAAATATGTTATAGTCGTCTTCAGTTTGGTAATAGTTACCATCCACAGCATGCTCGCCATCTACTTTACCACCTTTATCGGCCGTAATGTACATAAAATTGTTAAAGCCTTGTTTTATCATTATCGCTTTATTATAAGTAGCCGTTTTTTCGTCATATTCTAAACGGTACTCATCTGTTTTGGCATAGTTGTTAAACATACCGCCTACATATATATCTTTCTTCTCATAAAACTCTGGCGCACTGAGTTTAAAGAAAACCCAAGTATAATCTGACTCCAGGTTTTGGTTGGTAACGCTCAGGTTGATGTTCCGGGTAATAAAGCTACCATTTTTATCAGGAAAGTAGGTATAGCCTTTGCTCGCGCGGGCATCATTAGTATATAATATCGTTTCGTAAATATCTTTTGCTGCAATGCGCAAAATACTACCCACTGCATTGCGAATATCCTTGTTGTCAAAATATAAATACTCGTTACCGGCCCAAAACTGTGTTTCTTTGTTGTACTTATATATAAGGTCGTTACCTATGGTGTACTGCGGCTTTACATTATATATGGCATTATCAAAACGGCCATTCTGAAAAAGTGCCACCTTTACGTTTTGTAATGGATTCTGAAAGTTAATATTTCCAGATTTGATGGCAAAATCCATGTTATGCTTTTGCTGAATAACATCCATATCGCGTGCTCTTTTTACCTGTAATGGTACAGCAACCTGGTCCTGATACATAATAAATCTTCTCGAAAAAACCACCTCGCGGTCTTCGTTAAGAATGTTAAGCATGTAGTTGCCTGTTATTTTAATGCTTGTAAATTTGTTAGGAAAAGTAAGCTGATAGCGCGAATATATCTGCAATGTGTTAAAAGAATTTTCATATGCCTGTATCCTTTGGGTGTCAAAGCCATTCAGGTAATCATTTACACTAAGCTGGGAGCTGGGAGTCCAGTCATAATTGCAGTGCACAAGGCTGTAGTAATAGTTTGCCTCATTGCCAAAAAGATCGTCAAAAGCCAATATAAAACTATCGCCTAACCTAAAATACGGATACACGTTTTCGCCACTTTGTATAAAAGAAACCGTCTTAATATTGTAAGGAGGTGGTGTTTCCTGTAGCTGCTGCGCATTAAAAGTAAAGGGTAAAAGCAGTAACAGGGCAAGGGCAATGGTACGTGGCTGTATCATTTTATTAGATATGTTTTTATTCGTTGAACGTAAAGATACTAAATATATTATAACTTGTAGGTTGATTGGTAAATCAGCGTTTATGTGTTTTTTCGTGTTAAGAATATACTAAACAACTACATTTATAGTTATATTAGTATAACCAATTTTAATCAATCATTAAATATGAAACATCTTACACTATGGATGTTCCTTGCGGCTACGCCTGTAATTAGCGTTGCCCAGGAACTAAAGGGTTCCGACCCTATTCCGTTTGACGCTAACGTACGAACGGGAAAACTCAAGAACGGCCTTACGTATTACATAAGGAAAAATGCCAAGCCAGAAAATAAGGTAGACTTAAGGCTTGTTGTAAATGCAGGGTCGCTAATGGAAAACGACGACCAGTTAGGGCTTGCCCACTTTATGGAGCACATGAACTTTAATGGCACCAAGCGTTTTCCTAAAAATAAACTTGTAGATTACCTTCAGAGTATCGGTGTAAAATTTGGGCAGCACCTTAATGCCTATACAAATTTTGATGAAACCGTTTATTTCCTTCCAATACCATCAGACAATCCCGAAAAATTAGAAAAAGGTTTCCAGGTTATAGAAGACTGGGCATTTAATGCGGTGCTTACGCCCGAAGAAATTGATAAAGAACGTGGTGTAGTACTCGAAGAATACCGCCTTGGCCTTGGTGCCGACGACCGTATGATGAAACGCTACCTGCCTAAAATGCTTTACAAATCGCATTATGCAGACCGTTTACCAATAGGTAAAAAAGAAATCCTCGAAAAATTTAGCTACGACAAAATTATAAGCTTTTATAAAGACTGGTACAGGCCAGACCTTATGGCGGTTATTGTAGTGGGCGATATTAATGTAGATGCTATGGAGAAAAAGATTAAAGATCATTTCTCTTCGTATCAAAATCCTAAAAACGAGCGCGAGCGTATTGTTTATGATTTGCCTAACCACAAAGAAACTTTTGTAAGTATAGAGAGCGATAAAGAGTCGCCTTACGCTCAGGTACAGCTTATTTATAAAGATTATGGTACGCCTAAACCGGTGGTTACCTTGAACGATTTTAATGATTACATTAAAGAGGGCTTGTTTGCTACCATGATAAACAACAGGCTGCAGGAACTTACTAATAAGCCTAACCCACCGTTTACATACGGTTTTAGCTATCATGGCGAAACCTGGGCACGCACTAAAGAAGGCTACCAGAGTTTTGCAATGGTAGAAGAAGATAAACAGCTTAATGCCCTAAAAGTTTTAGTTGAAGAGAACAACAGGGTCAAAAAATTCGGGTTTACACAAGGAGAGCTTGACAGGGCTAAAACAGAATGGCTTGCCCAAATTGAAAGCCGCTATAATGACAGGGACAAAACAGAATCCGAAAATTTTGTGTCCGAATATCAGTCGCATTTCCTTACGCATGAGCCTACACCGGGTATAGAGTGGAGCTTTGCCCAAATTAAAAAATCATTGCCGGCTGTACAGTTAAAAGATGTAAATGGCTTTGTAAACGAGTACATTAAAGACGACAACAGGGTGGTGGTATTTACAGGGCCTGAAAAAGACGGACTTAAAAAACCTACCGAGAAAGAAGTGCTTGACATAATTAATGCTAAAGGAGATAATGTTACTGCTTATGAGGATGTTGCTGTAGCAAAAAGCCTCTTAAGAAACGAGATTAAGCCGGGAACTGTAACTAAAAAAGAAACTAACCCTAAGCTGGGTACTACTACGCTAACCCTTAGCAACGGCGCCAAAGTTACCTACAAAAAAACCGACTTTAAAAATGACGAGGTGGTAATGGAGGCTATTAGCCTTGGCGGAACCAACCTATACAGTAATGATGACTACAAGAAAACACAGTTTGCTAATGGTGCTCTTGCCGAAGCTGGCTTCTCTGGCCTTAAGCTTAATGATATTTCTAAATTCATGACGGGTAAGATAGCAACTGTTAATCCGTTTATTTATGGTGTTAACGAGGGCTTAAGCGGTAGCGCAACGCCTAAAGACCTGGAGTACATGTTCCAGATGACGTATGCTTATTTTACAGACCTTAACCTTGATAAAGAAGCGTTTGACAGCTACAAGCAAAAACAATCTGCTTTTTATAAAAACATGGCTTCTGAGCCAAGCTTCTATTTTCAGCAGGAATTTTACACCTATCTAAACGGTGATAACCCGCGCTTTAATGGTTTTATCCCTACAGAGAAAACATGGGCAGAAACAGATTATGACCTGGCTTACAAAAAATACAAAGAACGTTTTGCTAATGCAGCCGACTTTGAATTTTACTTTGTGGGTAACATAGACGATAAGACTATAGAGGAGTATTCTAAAAAATACATTGCTTCGCTTCCTGCAACAGCTGCAGATAAAGAAAAGGCGAAAGACCTTAGCTACCGCATGATTAAAGGAGATCATAAAAAAGTGGTTAACAAAGGCGAAGACCCTAAGAGTAAGGTAACCATTATGTACTATGGTGATACCGAATATTCTCCTAAAGAGAACCTTGCTATGGAAGCCCTTGGCGAAATACTTACCATTAAACTTACCGAAGAACTTAGGGAAAAAGAAAGTGGCGTGTATGGTATTAATGCTTACGGAACCCTTGCAAAAGTACCTTATGGCTCTTACAGGTTTAACATCGGTTTTCCATGCGGACCTGAAAATGCCGAAAAACTTACCGCTTCTGCCCTTAAGGAAGTACAGAAACTTGTAGACAAAGGCCCGGATGCTAAAGATCTTGACAAATTTAAAGAGGCCGAGTATATGGAGTACAAAAAGAACCTGAAAGAAAACAGTTTCTGGCTGGATAACTTTACAACGTCATACTCTTTAGGTACAAACCCCGAAAATATCCTTACAAGAGAAGAAAGGGTAAAAGCCCTTACGGCCAAAGAAATACAGGATGTTGCAAAAAAATACCTTACTAAAGATAAAGTTATTGGTATGCTAATGCCGGAAACAAATAAGTAATTCTGATTTTTTATTTAAATTGAAAACCCCCGGTGAGCCATTCATCGGGGGTTTTGCTATTATTTAATGAGACAAAAACTTTGTAACTTTGTTACCGTTACACCTTTTTACAAACTACACACAAAATATACAATGCAAAAAAAGATAGTACTGTTAGGATCGGGAGAGTTGGGTAAAGAATTTGTAATTGCAGCACAGCGCATAGGGCAAACCGTTATTGCGGTAGATAGTTATGCTAATGCCCCGGCAATGCAGGTAGCCCACGGTTTTGAAGTTATAAACATGCTGGATGGCGATGCGCTTGATGCTGTTATTGCAAAACATAAACCCGATTTTATTGTACCCGAAATTGAAGCCATACGCACAGAGCGTTTTTACGATTACGAAAAACAGGGCATTACGGTAGTTCCAAGTGCTAAAGCAGCAAACTTTACCATGAACCGTAAAGCCATACGCGACCTCGCGGCTAAAGACCTTGGCCTGCGCACGGCAAATTACCGCTATGCCACAAGTGCTACAGAACTTGAACTGGCTGTTGCCGAAATAGGCATGCCATGTGTGGTTAAGCCATTAATGTCGTCATCGGGTAAAGGGCAAAGCACTATAAAATCGGGTCCGGACATAGAGAAGGCGTGGAATTATGCTGTAGAAGGGTCTCGTGGCGATGTTGTAGAGGTAATTGTAGAGGCGTTTGTAAACTTTAATAGCGAGATTACATTGCTAACGGTAACCCAAAACAACAATCCTACATTGTTTTGCAGCCCTATAGGCCACAGGCAGGAACGCGGCGATTACCAGGAGAGCTGGCAACCTGCAAATGTAACAGATGCGGCTATTGTCGAAGCGCAGGATATGGCGCGCAAAGTAACCGAAGCTTTGGGTGGTGCCGGCCTTTTTGGTGTTGAATTTTTCCTTACCGATGAGGGGGTTTATTTTTCTGAACTTTCTCCGCGCCCGCACGATACCGGTATGGTAACACTTGCAGGTACCCAGAATTTTAATGAATTTGAATTGCACCTGCGTGCCATACTTAGCCTGCCGATTGCTGAAATTACACTTGAAAAAGCCGGGGCGAGTGCCGTAATCTTAGCAACTGCTAACAGCGACAACCCAACGTTTACAGGGATTGAGCAAATTGCTACACTGTCTAAAACCGACTTTAGGTTGTTTGGTAAGCCTACATCCCGCCCTTACCGCCGCATGGGAGTAGCTTTAGTAAGTGATTCGCTTGACACTCCTGTTGAAGATATTGTAGAGAAGGCAAAAATTGCGGCAGCACTGGTAAAAGTAAACGATTAATTTTCGTAAAAATAAATTTTATTCGTGTTAAATATTTTTATAATTTAGCTGCATAACCAAAATAAACAACCATGAAAAAATTACTTGTCGCTGCGGGCTGTCTGTTTCTGCTTGCTGCATGCACAAAGCACGCCGAACAAATTGATGTAGCAAAAACAAAGATGAAAACCTGGAATTTGCCTGAAGAAGAAATTAGCTCTTACAAATTTCAAACTGATGAGGCAATGGATAAGGATGTGTACAAAATTATTGCTGCCGATTACACAAAACTATATCACCAGTATCAAAATACAAATTTGGATATGGCAGAAACAAACTTAACAGAGGCGGGCAAATATATTGGCCTTGCTGAAAAAGCTTCCAATAAAACATTTTATATTGTAAAAGCATATAGCATAGCAGCAGGAGACACAATTCATAAGAAAATATTTTTTATTGACGATAAAAATGCAATTGTAGATGTTATAAATACTAAGTAATTATCTCTTTAAGATCCATCTTCATGATGGATTTTTTTTTGGAAATAAATCTGCTTCCATATTTGTATAATAATGCACATGAGTAACAGTTTACTGTAAAACAAAATTAATTGTAAAAAAGCCCGCGCCGCTGGACTGGCGGGGCGGGCAACCAAAAATACATAACGCCGGAAAATTACCTACCGGCAAAAAAAACAAAACGAAATTTAAAACACTACAATATTTTACAAAACAAAATAAGCATTTTTAACCGGCTGTATGTGGTGCAGTTTTGCCTCATGCTGTACAGCCTCGTGTTCAAATTCGTTTCTATATTCGTTAACCATTTGCATAAGGTTATTCTCTATATTATTAGATATCGATATCATTGGGGTATCTGTAGGGCGGTTTTCAAACGGGTCCTGCAGGTGTATTGCCATTTTTTCTATAAGAAAACATGCAGCACCTATCATTGCCACTACAGGTATTTGCAGCCAGCCTAAAGAATCAGCCAGGCCAAAAGGCAGCAGCAACACAAACAGGCAAAGTGTAAAACGTATATACATACTGTAAGTAGTAGGAAAAATAGTGTTTTTAATACGTTCACATTTCCCCATAGCGTCGCACAGCTTGGTTAACGTACCGTCTATCTCTACCTGTTGGTACATATTAAGCTTGCCACTTTCAAGAGCTTTTTTAATTTCTTTACCATGCAGTATTAGCAACGCATTAGGCACATGTTTAAAATTTGCCACAAAACGCATTTCTTCATCATTAAGCAGGGTTTTAAGAGGCTTTACAGGATCTTTACCACGTAGCGATTGTGCTAGGGCATAACACCATGCGGCCTGCCTTTTTGCAAATCGCTCCTTAAAATCGTTAGCCTCTACAGAAAAATCCGGGTCTTTATAAAACGTAATAACCTGTCGTACCAGCGTGCGCGAATCGTTAACAATGGCACCCCATATAATACGTGCTTCCCACCAGCGGTCGTATGCCTGGTTGCTTTTAAAAGCCAGCAACAACGAGATTATAGTACCTATAATAGCCGGTACCGCAATAGGGATATTAATGTGTATAATATGAAACAGGTGGTGCACCAGCTCAAACCCCACCGCGTATATTACTACCAGTGCGAGCTCTATTTTTATTTTACCCAGCACATAGTTAAGGGGTATTTTAGTTTTAAGTAGCATTTGTGTTCCTGTTTTAATTTAATCAACGTCCATTATAAAAATGCTATATCTACATTACCCTCAATTACTTGTTTAAATATTGTTGTAATGTTAATTTAAGTTACAAGCAAAAGTGTGGATAGGCATATATGCTGTCTAAACACATATGGGGCATATTACAAAATAACGTTTTGAAAATTAAAAGGAGTTTAAGCATTGATTAAAATAATCTAAGATTTTATATTAGAAATTTTAATTTTTAAGCTTTAGCATGCTGCTTAAAGATAATGTTTACCACGGTACCTTTCTCTGGCTCCGACTGGATAACGAGTTCGCCATTATGCATACGGATAATTTTCATGGCAAGCGGCAGCCCAAGCCCGTATCCATTATAGCGCGATGCTTTTTTTCCGCGAAAAAAAGGCTCATAAAGGTACGGAATATCTTCAGGAGGGATACCGATACCAATATCGGCTATGGTAATTTTTATAGATGATTTATTAGCCGATAACGAAACGAATACCTCATCGTTATCAGAATATTTTACACCGTTGCTTATTATGTTGCTCACAGCAAGTTCCAGTAATGGGCGGTTGCAGGGCAGGTTAAGCAAATCGGTATCATCCGGCATATCGTTCATTTTTATGGTAATGCGGTTTTCCGGATATAGCTTATCCAGTTCGCATTTTACATCCATAAGCAATTCGTCCATGCGCACTACATCCTGCACTTGTTTGTTGCCGTCGTAACCCGTTTGGGTTAGTTTCAGCAGGCTTTCGGTAAGATTGGCAAGGCGTGTGGCCTGGCGTTGTATGTTGTTAAGCACCTCTTCATATTCTTCCGGGCTTCGCTCTTTAAGCAGGGCAATTTCGCTTTCGGCAATAATAGTCGTAATAGGAGTTTTTAGCTCGTGCGAGGCATTGTTTATAAAGTTTGCCTGAATTTCAAAACTCGTTTGCAGCCTGTCCAGCATATCATTAAAGGTACTGGTAAGGTCGGATATTTCATCATGCGGGTCGGCATTGGGTATCGGCAGGCGGTTGTGCAGGTTGCTCGCGCTTATGCGCTTTACTTCGGCTGTTATGCGCGATACAGGGTTAATAACCCTGCGTGCCAAAAACCTCCCAAAGAAAAAGGCAAGCAGCAAAAATGCCAATCCGCCCACGATTAATATACGTGTTATATATAAGGTAGTGGTATTGCCACGACGGTCCTGGGCAGTAACAATAATCATGTACTTTACGCCGCCTTCATTAAATACCTGTGCATAAAAATAATGATTGTCATCCTCTACCCAACCTGAGCCATTTTGCATGGCATCCCGGTAAAAATCAGGTGGCAGGTGCAGCGCTGTATTATATTCAAAAGAGGTAGGCCCGTTCACTTTAAGAACAAAATCTTTTTCGTCTATAAGTTCTTCAAGTCCGTTATCTTTAAGCTGGCGGTAGTACCGGGCTTTTTCAGGGTCGTTCTGGTAATGTATAGAAGCTACAATTTTAGCACGGTCTTCCAGGCGTTTTATAAAGTAATATTCGTTATTGCGCTTAAATAAAAAGAGCACTACAATGCATAGCAACAGTGTACTCATACCCGAAAGGGCAACGTAAGTTATGGTAATCTTTTTACGTATTTGCATGTACTTATGGCTTTACAACATAGCCCAGCCCTTTTATGGTGTGTATTAGTTTGTGGCTGTAGGGTTTATCAATTTTTTTGCGAATGTAGTTTATGTAAACATCTACCACATTAGTATTCATATCAAAGTTAATGTTCCATACATTATCTAATATCTTTTCGCGGCTTAAAATAGTGCCGCTGTTTTTAGCAAGGTAATGCAGCAGGTTAAACTCTTTAGCTGTAAGCACTATATTTTCGCCCTTACGTTTTACCATTTTTGTGCGCAGGTCTATCTCCAGGTCTTCTATAACAATATTTTCTAACGCTTTATGCTCCTGCCCGGCGCGGCGCACCAGTGCATTAACACGTGCCTCCAGCTCTGTAAACCTAAAGGGTTTTGCCATATAATCATCAGCTCCGGCATTAAGGCCTGCCACTATATTCTCGCTGCTGTTAAGGGCTGTAAGCATTAATATAGGCACAAAATTGCCTGCTGCCCTAAGGCGCCTGCATAACTCTATACCATTAATATCGGGCAACATAACATCGAGCACTATAACATCAAAACTATTGTTAGAGAGCATATCCCATGCGGTTGTTCCATCGAGCGCTGCGCTCACATCATGGTTCTTTTCAGACAATCCTTTACGGATTACCGATAGCAAATTAGGTTCGTCTTCAACAATAAGTATTTTCATGCACTTTGTGGTTTATGGCAAAAATAGCGAATAGGGGTTTACAAAATTACATAAATCTTAAAAACACTGTATATTATGTGTTTTTAAGATTTATGTAATTCCAAATTTATTTGCAACGCAGTGCGATGCCCTGCGATAATTTTGTGCTATTCCTGCAACGCCATAAAATCCTTTACTCTTTCAATATAAAATTTTTAAATCCTTTACCTGTAACTTTATAATGTATTTCCCGACTAATCCTTAAAACACCTAAATTATGAAACTATCTTTAGCCATTATCCCCTTGGTTATTCTTGCGTTCTTTTTTGCATACTTTGGTATGCCTGTAATTAATTATGGGTTTATACAGCTGCCTATTATGCTTTTGCTGCTTATACTTGCCACTATAGTGTTAACAACAAAGATTGAGCAAACAGGAACCAAAACTAAAATTACACCTACCAGGCTGCACCGTCCGCTTTTTATAGCTTTTGCAGTTGTATTAGCATACACTATTCTTGCCCCATTGCTTACAACCCTGCCTTTGTTTAGAAACGAATCGTACCGAAACATGATAGGCAAAGTGCATACCGGCGAAAAGATAACCAACCATATTGCCCCTATTGCCCTAGACCGTATACGCGTGGTAGACGAACCACTGGCAACATTGCTTGGCGAAAAAATATTAGGGTCTGACCAGGGATTGGGAAGCAAAAGCGAACTGGGAGAGTTTTTTATCCAGAAGGTTAATAACGAACTGTACTGGGTGGCACCGCTACTGCACTCAGGTTTCTTCAAATGGCTTAATAACAAAGAAGGTACCGAAGGCTATGTTATGGTTAGCGCCACTAACGAGCGCGATGTAAGACTTGTGCAAAACATTAATGGTAAAGACCTTAAAATAAAGTACCAGCCGGGTGCTTATTTTGGTAGCGATATAGAACGCCATCTTTATTTTAACGGTTACGAATCTACCGGGCTTGCCGACTATAATTTTGAGATTGACGAAAAAGGACACCCGTACTGGGTAGTTACTAAATTTAAAAAGAGGATAGGTTTTGCCGGTAACGATGCTGTGGGCGTTGTTACGGTAGATGCCCAAACCGGGGCTATAAAAGAATATGGCATAAACAATGTTCCTGCCTGGATAGACCGTGTACAGCCTATATCATTCATCTTAGACCAGCTTAGCGACTGGGGCGAGTATGTGCACGGCTATTGGAATTTTAGTAATGAAGATAAACTTATGATTACCGAAGACCTTACACTGGTTTATGGCGAAGATAATCGTTCGTACTGGTATACCGGGGTATCTAGTGTGGGTAAAGAAGAGTCGGCTGTTGGGTTTATGCTGGTAGATACCCGTACTAAAGAGGCTACTATGTACAAGCAGAGCGGTGCTACAGAGTATGCTGCACAAAGCTCGGCCGAAGGTAAGGTTCAGGAAAAAGGCTATAAAGCATCGCTGCCTATACCCTACAATATTAATAATATACCTACGTATGTTATGACGCTTAAAGACGGCGGCGGACTTGTAAAAATGTATGCCATGGTAGCCATAGGCGATTATACTATTGTGGGTGTGGGCAATACCATGCGAGAAACATTAATGTCTTACAAAAACGTATTTAATATGGCCGGCAACCGTATAAACCCCGATGCGCAGGCCAACCGAAAAGGAATGAAAACAGTAGTAACACGCATACAAAGCGATATTAAAAACGGGAACAGCTTTTACTACTTTACCGTAAATACATCGCCTAAAATATTTGTAGGTTCGTCGCAACTGTCTAACGAGTTACCTGTTACCATTGTAGGCGACAGTATTAATATATCATTCGACCTTGATAAGGAAGATGTAATTGATGTTTCTACTTTTGATAATTTAAAATTGGGTGTGGGGAAATAGTAGGGCTGCGTTGCAGAACACCTGTAGCTAACAAAAAAACCTTATTTTTGTGCCTGCAAAACAAACTACAAAACAAAACGAGATGAAAGCATATGTATTTCCGGGTCAGGGTGCCCAGTTTACCGGGATGGGCAAAGAGCTGTATGACAGCAACCCACTGGCTAAAGAACTTTTTGAAAAAGCAAACGACATCCTGGGTTTCAGGATTACCGATATAATGTTTGAAGGTACGGCAGAACAGCTAAAACAAACCAATGTTACACAACCGGCTGTGTTTTTACACTCTGTTATACTTGCAAAAACTTTAGGCGAAAGCTTTACCCCAGATATGGTTGCAGGCCATTCTTTAGGCGAATTTAGCGCGCTGGTTGCTGCCGGAGCGTTAACCTTTGAAGACGGACTTAAACTGGTTGCACAACGTGCTGCTGCCATGCAAAAAGCCTGCGAAATTACCCCAAGCACTATGGCTGCAGTACTGGGTCTTGAAGATAAGATTGTAGAAGACGTTTGTGCCTCTATAAATGGTGTTGTGGTTGCTGCTAACTATAACTGTCCTGGCCAGCTTGTAATATCTGGCGAGACAAAAGCGGTTGAAGCTGCCTGCGAAGCCATGAAAGCTGCCGGTGCTAAAAGGGCACTTATATTGCCTGTAGGCGGAGCATTTCACTCGCCAATGATGGAACCTGCACGCGAAGAACTTGCTGCAGCTATAGAAAACACCACTTTTACAAACCCTGTTTGCCCTGTATACCAAAATGTACCGGCTACTGCGGTAACGGATGCTGAAGAGATAAAACGCAACCTTATTATACAGCTTACTGCTCCTGTAAAATGGACACAAAGTGTACAGAACATGATTGCCGACGGTGCTACTTTGTTTACAGAAGTTGGCCCGGGTAATGTACTACAAGGCCTGGTTAAAAAAATAAATAAGGAAGCTGAGACTGCTGCTGCGTAATTCATTTCAGAGTTTTGATTTCAGATTTCAGATTGCCAATAGCAACGATTAGACGTATAATTCAATCCTCAACATCATATGGTGTTGGGGATTTTGTATATTTGGCAAATACTGTACATCCTCTATGAAAACCAAAAACTTCATACTTACCATAGTAGCATTCTTTTTAATAACGTTTATAATCGTGTTTTTAATAAGGATAAATAACGATCATAAAGAATGCGGAGAAACCACAACCTACGGTAAAAACAGCAAGGGTAACACAGTAATAAGCAAAAAACACATCTGTAAAGAAAAATATAGTTTTTAGTAAGTACCAATTAAATAACATGGCATAACGCAACCTTTACGATTTATAATACTCTATTTATAAATCACCAACCTTCGCTATGTTAAAAAAAATATTCTGGCTGCTTCCTGTAATATTGTGCCTAACGTCCTGCGCTACAATTTTAGCAGGGAAAGAATATAATGTAAAGTTATATTCTAACATTCCAGATGCTAAAGCTAAAGTAAACGACAGCATTTATAACCTGCCCACTACAGTAACCGTATTACGGTCTAAAAAAGAGCTGCCTGTTACATTGATTACAAATTCGGCAACAACAAATATTCTATTACAGCCAAAGGTCAATCCCTGGTTTATTTACGGTAATTTAGCCTTCGGGATTTTAGGATATCCAATAGACCTTACCAACAATAAACGATTTTATTATGGGAGAGAAATCCTTCTCGACAATATAAACAATAATAAAGACAGCCTGCAGGCACGTGAAAAGATTGATTACTTTAAGCGTGATTTCCCTACACACAAAGGACAAATTAACATTACAGCCTCTATACCTTATGCCAATGGTTTTTACTTACAGCCTCATAATGAGCCGGCGAAATCTTCTTTTGGATTTTTTGGATTTTCCATTGGTGCCGAATATTTTTATAAAGACACTAAATTCCTGAAATTTACTGCCGGAAGCAGTATCGATTTTGAATTCCCCTTTCCTGCACCGTTGGATCATTTTGATTCTTACGAAACAGTAACGGCAACAAATTTTACGCTGACCAACAATCACAAGATTGGTCGCTTTACCTTTGGCTACGGCCTAAATTATGCTATCTATGCATGGAGAATTATAAACCCCGATCACACCTTTCCTGCCTATGGCCCCGAATCGAGAACCCGAAACAGCCATGCATACGGGTTAAGTCTTAACGCGTACCACCAGTTTAGCAAGTCGGTATTTTTAGGGGTGGTATATAACCCTACGTTTGTAAATAGTTTTCCTGTTACACAATTTAAATACCAGCATGCCGTAAGCCTGGACCTGCTGTTTAAATTTACTTTGCATAAATAATTATACTTTTTTCTTGCTTAAACAAATCCTCCAGTTATATAATACAAGAAAAAACATTGCAACAATTGTAATGTTGGGAATTATAAGATCTTCCTGAAAAACACTTTGCTTAAAGTTATCACTCAACAATGAAAACATTAAAAAATTACCTAAAAACCAAATTATGGTCACAGTCGTTGCCCGCTTTATTGTAGTAGCGGGCTGAGTGAATATCCCCTGAAATTTATTGTGGCCTGCCTGTCCTTCCATCTTCAATTTTTTAATGTACAAATATCCTGATCTTATCATTTAGAAAAAACAAATATCAAAAAATACCAAGCCGATTTGGCTTGGTATTTTTTGATATTTGTTTTTCATATGAGATTCTTCGGCTTCGTTGCACTCCGCTCAGAATGACACTCTCATACTAAAACTGACCACCGCGACTGATCACTGAATACTACTTACTCCTAACTTTCTGTTCCCATTTCCAGGCTGAGGCAAGAGCATCTTCTAACGATAATTCGGCTTTCCAGCCCAGTACATCATTAGCTTTTGTAGTATCGGCATACGCTTCGGTAACGTCGCCTTCTCTTTTAGGTACAATTTTATAGTTAAGCTGTTTGCCGCTTGCTGCTTCAAATGCTTTTATAACTTCAAGAACCGATTTACCTTTGCCCGTACCCAGGTTAAACACCTCAACCTTATCGGCATTTTTGCTTTCTGTAAGACGCTTAAGAGCCTTAACGTGTGCTTTGGCAAGGTCTACTACGTGAATGTAATCACGTACACAGGTACCATCTGGAGTTGGGTAATCATCTCCAAAAACAGATAGTTGTTCGCGCAGGCCAATAGCCGTTTGCGTGATAAATGGCACAAGGTTTTGCGGAACCCCAAGTGGCAACTCGCCAATATTAACTGATGGATGCGCCCCAACCGGGTTAAAATAACGTAGCAATATAGCTTTGATGTTGCTAACATTAACCACATCGCGAATGATCTCTTCGCCTATCTGTTTTGTGTTTCCGTAAGGAGACATTGCAGCCTGTATAGGGCTTTCTTCAGATATTGGCATTTTCTCCGCCTGTCCGTACACCGTACAAGACGAGCTGAATATAAAGTTGGCCGCATCCTTTTTTTGTAATTCCTGAAGGATATACACTAAGGCACCAAGGTTGTTTTCGTAATATAATAACGGATTCTGTACGCTCTCTCCTACTGCCTTGGAGGCTGCAAAATGGATAACACCCGATACATCTTCGTGCTTTTTAAAGAATGACTGTACAGCCGCTTTGTCGCGAAGGTCTATTTTCTCAAACTGCGGTTTAGTTCCGGTAATAGCGGTTATACCTTCTAAAACCTCAACCGAAGAGTTTGAAAGATCATCTATAACTACCACCTCAAAACCTTCATTCTGAAGTTCTACTACTGTATGCGACCCTATAAAACCCAGTCCGCCTGTTACTAATATTTTCATTTTATATAATTGATGATTGTGGCTAATAAAAAATTATTTGTTTAAAAACTCCAAAATACTATCTGTTATAAATGCGATTTGTTCATCATCCAGTTCTGTATGCATCGGCAAAGAGATCACTTCTTTAACCAACTGGTTAGTTACAGGGAAATCTTCTTCATTGTAACGTGCATCGGCATACGCCTTCTGGCTGTGCAACGGTATGGGGTAGTATATGGCGCAAGGTATCCCTTTATCAAGCAGGTGCTGCATAAGTGCATCCCTGTCGGCATTAAGTATCCTTAAGGTATATTGGTGAAAAACGTGGCTGTCGGCCGCACCGGTAACAACAGGCGTAACAATGTTTGCATGGTTTGCAAGAGCTGCGCTGTATTTATTAGCGGTTGCAAGCCTTGCCTCGTTATATGTATCCAGCAATGGCAGTTTAGCATTTAGCACTGCCGCCTGCAGGCTGTCTAACCTTGAGTTTACACCTACCACATCATGGTGGTAACGCACATACATACCGTGGTTTACAATGCCACGTAAAGAATGGGCAAGAGCATCATCATTAGTAAATATAGCACCGCCATCGCCATAAGCACCAAGGTTTTTAGACGGGAAGAACGATGTAGAAGCTATGTGCCCCATTACGCCCGCTTTCTTTTTAGTACCATCGGCAAAAGTATAAGTGGCCCCTATTGCCTGTGCATTATCTTCTATAACATACAGGTTGTGCTCTTTGGCTACAGCCAAAATTTCTTCCATATTAGCAGCCTGACCAAAAAGGTGTACAGGTACAATGGCTTTAGTTTTAGGGGTAATTGCTTTTTTAATTGCAGCTACAGATATATTAAAAGTATCTACATCTACATCTACTAATACCGGTGTAAGCTGCAGCAACGCTATAACCTCTACAGTGGCAGCAAAGGTAAAGTCGGCAGTAATAACCTCATCGCCCGGTTGTAAGCCAAGACCCATCATGGCTATCTGCAACGCATCAGTACCATTAGCACATGGTATAACGTGTTTTACATCAAGGTACTGCTCCAGGTCTTTCTGAAATTTCTGAACCTGAGGCCCATTTATATATGCTGTGTTATCTAAAACTTCCTGTATAGAAGCGTTTACGGTTTCTTTTATCTGATCATATTGCCCCTTAAGGTCAACCATCTGTATTTTTCTCATATCTTACATCCCTTCGTGTTAGTTGTCAGGGAAAAAATTTAAGTTATTAATGAGTACAAAAATAATTAACTTTAATGAGTAATTGCCTTATAAAATGCTTTTTTAAGCATCTTATTTAAAACCTTACCACCACACCGCTACCTGTATAATACTACTAAAAAAAATAAACGTAATTTTGCCTTTATAAACCCGTGTTATGTTTTTTATATACAGCCTGCTTACCCATATTGCCCGTTTTGTGCTCGGCATCATAGCCCTTTTTAACCCCAAGATAAAGTTATTTACAGAGGGACGTAAAAATGTATTTGCAACACTGGCACAACAAATAAACCCGCAGGATAAAACAATCTGGTTTCATGCAGCATCGCTTGGCGAATATGAGCAGGGGTTACCTATTATAGAAAAAGTGAGGGTTTCATATCCCTCTCATAAAATTGTGCTTACTTTTTTTTCGCCATCAGGTTATGAGGTTCGCAAGAGCACTAAAGCTGCCGATGTTATTGTATACCTCCCTTTAGACACGTTAGCTAATGCCAAAAAGTTTATGCAACTGGTACACCCGGATATGGCATTTTTTATTAAGTATGAGTTTTGGCCCAACTACCTTAACGAACTTAAAAATGCAAATATACCAACTTACCTTATATCAGGATTGTTTCGCCCCAACCAGGCTTTCTTTAAGTGGTATGGCGGTTTTTACAGAGAAGCTTTTAAAGCCTTTAGCCATTTTTTTGTACAGTACGACAACTCTAAACAGCTGCTTAACAAAATAGGCTTTGCAAATGTTACCGTTAGTGGCGACACCCGCTATGATCGTGTAAGCGAAATACTGGAACGAAATAACAACCTGCCTTTTATTGAAGAATTTATAAACTGCAAAACAACTGTAGTTTTAGGCAGCTCATGGCCAAAGGACGAAAGCCTGATATTCGATTTTATAAATTCGGCTGTAGAGGTAAAATTTATAATTGCACCGCACACAATTGGCGAAGAGCATATAAACGAAATTAAGAAAAACATACACCGCCAAACGGTTTTATTTACCGAAAAAGAAGATAAAAACCTTGCTGAATATGATGTTATAATTATTAACACCATTGGCATTTTAGGCAAGATTTACAGCTATGCCGATGTGGCTTATGTGGGTGGGGGCTTTGGCACTGCCGGCCTGCACAATATACTGGAGCCCGCCGCCTTTGGGGTCCCTGTAATTATTGGGCCTAACCATAAAAAATTTCCAGAAGCTGTGGCATTGGTACAAATGGGCGGGGCAATTGCAGTAAAAGACAAGAATGAAATGGAAGATGCTCTATCATCACTTATTTATAACGACGATTACCGTTGGGAGAAAGGCCATATAGCAGGAACCTTTGTAAGTATGAACCGTGGGGCGGTAAATATTATAATAAACCATATTAGTAATGAGTAAGCTACAGTTTAAGCCGTTTGAGGAAGAAGATGCTCCAGTTGTAGTAAACATGATGGAAGCATTTTATGAGATAGACGGCTACCCTATGGATGTGGCCGTAGCCAAAGGTTTATTTTTAGAATTTGTAGAAAACGAATCGCTTGGCCGAGGTTGGACACTCGTGCTTAATGGCGAGGTTATGGGGTATTGTATACTAACGTTTGTGTTTAGTTTTGAATACAAAGGCCGTATTGCTTTTCTCGATGAGCTTTTTATATCGGAAAAAGCACGTGGTACAGGGCTGGGCAAACAAGCACTCGATTTTATGGCAGCACAGGCTAAACTACTATCAGTAAAAATTATTTACCTGGAAATAGAAAATCATAATGAAGCTGCCAGAAAGCTTTACTTATCTAAAGGTTTTGCAGTACATAACCGCGGGTTAATGAAAATGGTGGTACAGTAATTTTATTTTTCAGCTTAACTTACCTCAACAACGAGAAATGTCCTTTTATCTCAGGAATCGCTTCGTCCAGTTTTACTATGTACCAATAGTCGGATGCCGGTAGCGGGTAACCGTTTAAAGTTCCATCCCAAAAGCGGTTTTGGCGGTTAAGCCTTATTATAAATTTACCGTAACGGTCAAATATATCAACTGTAGCCTGTGGCAGCGATGGCATATCGGCTAGGGTAAACACATCATTAACAAGGTCGCCATTTGGGCTAAACATTTTAGGAATAAGATCTATAAAAAACGTTTTATGGTCTATACCACATAAATTTACAGAACGTGCATATACAGTATACACACCACTGCCTAAATTTCTGAACATCGGCGATGCCTGGTAATTAACCCTATCTAAAGAATATACATAATTTTCGGGCGTGCCATCGGTCATTATTACTGTGGCCGTACTGCTTGTTACAGCTACACTGGCAATATCAGGAGCAGCAAGTTCGCTAACAATAAAGGTACGGGTGCTGCTGCAACCAGATGCATTGGTAAGAATTACACTATAGGTGCCGGGTTCGTTTACTTCAAGCACGGCAGTAGTATCTCCTCCTGCATTATCCCACTCATAACTTGTTACACCGGCTACAGTAGCATCAAGGCTAATACTGCTGCCTTCGCAAAAATTTACTAAAAAATCTGCAATGGTAGCAGGGGTATCAAAATGACTTACCACCACAGCTGTCCTCGTTGCCGATATACAACCTGCAGCACTTACAGCTTCGGCATAAAATGTAGTGTTTGCAGTTATGGAAGTGGCCGTAAAAGGGCTCCCTGTACCTATATCTGTACCACCGGTAGCAGTAGTATACCAGTATATAACCCCTTCAGATGCTGTCGCTTGCACTACAGGAGGCTCTATACCGCATACAGAAACCGCAGCATTAGTAACAATAACCGTAGGTATTAAATTAATAATAGCTGTTACCGCGGTACGGCTTGCTGTCGTACAGGCAGCATCATAGGCAGATGCATAATAGGTAGTAGTTTGTGTAAGCACAGGCGTATCAAACCCAATACCCGCAGTATCTATAAATAATGGTGTACCTCCGGTAGCATTAGCGTACCAGTATACAATACCGGTATTGGCGGTAGCCGTAAGATGTGCAGAACTACCCGCACCACAGGCAGGGGTAGCAGTTGCGCTTGCCGTAATCCTGGATATACTTATAGTTGTAGTAGCCGATATATTTAAAACAGGATCTCCTGCAGTACCACCATATTCTACAATATAGCCTTTAGCCTGGTAATCACCACTTGAATCTCCATTTACACTCAGGTCATTCCACGCCCCTGCAATACCTACTCCCGGTGCTGTAATATGTGCATAATCTTCCTCATTCAAGTTGTTAGGCTCATTATTGTTCCAAAAAGCAAAATTTGGCGTAGATCCGTTTACAACACCATTCCAAAAAACAGTTCCCGTTTCAGGGCCTGTTACCCATTTCCAAACACCTTCGGTTTCTGCATCACTTCCGCCTATCCAGCCTGTACCCGTTGCCTGCTCACCACAAAGCTGTGCCTCATCTGCAGATAATAGCGTAGCAAGATATCCGCGAAGGCCGTAATAGGTACTTGCAGCGGCGGCGTCTCTGGCCGCTGTCCAGCTTATGCCTAAAGCAGGTACATATAAATAATAGTGTTGTGTGGACTCTAAATAATTTGCTGCACCAACCGATATTGAGAATGTACGGGAGCCAGTTGGGTTTATGGCACTACTGTTATAAGTTACATTACTAACAGCCTGCTCTAATGTGGCAAAAGGTAACTGCTGGCCTGCACTGCCACGAAGTGTTAGCTTTCCTGCAGCGGCATTCCATGTTGCGGTAACACCTGCAACGGGTGTGGTAAGGGCTAATATATCCTGGCCATTTACATAACCCGAAGATATTTGTATGTATACCGCTTCAAGAGTAGTATCGGCAGGATCAGAATCAGTTATAGAGAAAGAAGTAACAACGTTTACGGGGGTACCCGGGCAATATATCTGGCTGCCCGTAGCAGTTACCACCGGCGGATTGTTAGTTTGTGCTAACGCTGCAAAACCAACATACAGCAGTAAAACAAACTGTATCTTTATATATAACGATGTAGAATTCTTCATTTCGTAAAAATAGTAAAATATTTTTACGCCGTTGCTAATTTTTGGGGTAGTACAGCTTCTGAAAAACATCCCACACCACGATACCGGCACTAACCGAAATATTAAGTGAATGCTTGGTGCCTAATTGCGGAATTTCGATAACGCCATTGCATAAAGAAACTGCTTCCTGAGCCACGCCTTTTACCTCGTTACCAAAAACAAGCGCATATTTTTTACCATCTTCGGGAATAAAATCTTGTAGCAAAACAGCATTTTCCACCTGCTCTATTGCTAAAACTATTACGCCATCTTGCTGTAGTAAAGCAATGGTTTCCAGAATATCTTTTTTATACTCCCATGCCACCGTATCTGTAGCACCAAGCGCGGTTTTGTGTATCTCTTTATTAGGCGGGGTAGCAGTTATGCCGCACAGGTATATTTTTTCGATAAGAAAAGCATCGGCTGTCCTAAAAACCGACCCAATATTGTGCAAACTGCGCACATCATCCAGCACAATTGTAAGGGGTGTTTTGCCGGCCTGTTTAAATTCTTCCTGGTTTTTACGCCCCAGTTCGCTATTGGCTAATTTTCTCATCGGATACTATTTAATTTCGACAGCAAAAATACGCTATTGCAACATTTTGTATTGCATACCACAAAAAAATAACCGCTCCCAAATGCAGAAGGAAGCGGTTACTTAAAAAAATAACTTAGTTGTAGCTATGACTTTGTTTCGGGATCTAACTTTTCAGATTCTTGCTTGCCATGGCTTTTCTTTTTAGATTCCTGCCATGTAGTATATTGCTCTTTGCTTAGTATACCTTTTAATTTAGTTTCAAAAGCAGTATTGTCTTCCTTCATTTTTTTCTTCATAGCTGCGTGGTCGTGCTGTTCACCATTTTCCATCTTTTTAAGTTCAGGAGCAAGAGCCGCACGGCTTTTTTCCTTCTCTTCATAAAGAGCTTTTACTTTGGCCTGTTGTTTATCATCAAGGTTAAGCTGTTTTGCAAGTTCCTTTGCTTGCTCATCCGGCGTTACTTTATATAATTTTTTACCAGACATTTTTTCGCGCGGAGTGCTAACTTTATTTAGGTTAATAGGTTTTGCCTGCGCATAACCACCAATAGCCGCAAGAAGCAATAGGCCTGTAACTATTTTTTTCATAATTTATGTGTTTTATTTTAAAGTATAAAGATACTTAATTTGTTTTATAACTAAAAATAAATGAGGTGAATCTTACAAGAACTGCGGTAAATGTTACCTTGCTTTATACATTTCCTACTTGCACTTTTTTTGATTAAATTCGCCCTTTCACAATTGTAACACCTATCCCATTGGCTTCTAAAGAAAAGACTGCAAAAGAAACCCCTTTAATGAAACAGTATAATGCCATTAAGGTTAAATACCCTGATGCCTGCCTGCTGTTTCGTGTAGGCGATTTTTATGAAACCTTTGGCGAAGATGCCGTGAGGGCAGCCGGGATATTAGGTATTGTACTTACCAAGAGAGGCGCAGGCAGCGAAACCGAAACCGCCCTGGCAGGTTTTCCGCACCACTCGCTTAACACTTATTTACCTAAGTTAGTAAAAGCCGGGTTACGCGTTGCTATTTGCGACCAGCTGGAAGACCCTAAAATGACTAAAACCATAGTAAAACGTGGCGTAACCGAACTGGTAACCCCGGGCGTATCTATGAATGATGAGGTGCTGCACAGCAAAAGTAACAACTTTTTGGCATCTGTTTATTTTGGCCGGAAAAGCCTGGGCATCTCTTTTCTTGATGTGTCTACCGGCGAATTTTTAACCGCCCAGGGCAATGAAGAATACATAGATAAACTACTGCAAAACTTTAGCCCAAGCGAAGTACTCGTTTCTAAAAACGAGAAAGGCACTTTTAGGGATGCCTTTGGCGACAAGCACCATACCTTTTACCTGGAAGACTGGGTATATAAAGAAGATTATGCTTTTGAAAGCCTTACCTCCCACTTTGGCACCAACTCACTTAAAGGTTTTGGTGTAGAAGAGTTGCAGGAAGGCATTATTGCCAGTGGCGCAGTACTATATTACCTATCTGAAACACAGCACAACCGCGTGCAGCACATAACCTCAATTCAGCGTATTGCAGAAGATGCCTATGTATGGATGGACCGTTTTACCATTCGTAATTTAGAGCTTTACCAAAGCCCGAACCTTAATGCTGTAACACTGCTCGATGTTATAGACCGCACCCTTTCGCCCATGGGCAGCCGCCTGCTTAAACGCTGGCTGGCACTCCCGCTTAAAGATGCTAACAAAATACGTGCTCGCCACGAGGTGGTAAGCTACCTTAAAGACAATAAAAGCACGCTGCAAAAAATTCAGCAGCAGATAAAACAAATATCCGACCTTGAAAGGCTTATCTCTAAAATAGCCACAGGCAAAGTTTCGCCCCGTGAGGTTATGTATCTTAAAGATTCGCTCGATGCTATTGTACCCATAAAACAACTGGCGTTAGAAAGCCCTAACGAAGCCCTTAAAGCCATAGGCGACAGCCTGCACTCGTGCGACCTGCTTCGCGAAAAAATCCGTACTACCCTGCACCCCGATGCTCCTGTTGCCATAAGTAAAGGCAACGCCATTGCCCACGGTATACACCCGGAGCTCGACGAACTGCGCAGCATTGCGTTCTCTGGCAAAGAATACCTGGAAGGGATAGAAAAAAGAGAATCAGCTGCCACAGGGATATCCTCGCTTAAAATATCTTTTAATAATGTATTTGGGTACTATATAGAGGTACGCAATACGCATAAAGATAAAGTACCTGCCGAGTGGACCCGCAAGCAAACCCTTGTAAATGCCGAGCGCTACATTACCGAAGAGCTTAAAATATATGAAACCAAGATTCTTGGAGCTGAGGAGAAGATACACCATTTAGAAACCCAATTGTTCGACCAGCTTGTAGCCTGGATAAGCACCTACATAAAACCGGTACAGCTTAACGCCAGCCTTGTGGCGCAAATGGACTGCCTGGCATCGTTTACCCAACTGGCAATAGAAAACAAATATGTATGCCCGGAAATTGATGAAAGCCATGAGCTTGATATTAAAGAAGGCCGCCACCCGGTTATAGAAAAACAATTGCCCGTAGGCACACCTTACATTACTAATGATGTGTACCTGGATCGCGACAGCCAGCAACTAATCATGATAACCGGCCCTAACATGTCTGGTAAATCGGCAATACTACGCCAAACTGCGCTTATTGTATTGCTGGCACAAATGGGCAGTTTTGTCCCTGCCAAGGCTGCACGCCTGGGTGTGGTAGACAAGATCTTTACCCGCGTAGGAGCATCAGACAATATATCTATGGGCGAATCTACCTTTATGGTAGAGATGAATGAAACAGCGAGCATCCTTAACAACCTTAGCGACCGAAGCTTAATATTATTAGACGAAATAGGCCGTGGTACCAGTACCTATGATGGTATCTCTATCGCATGGGCTATTGCCGAATTTTTGCACGAGCACCCCGCACAGCCTAAAACGCTGTTTGCCACCCATTACCACGAACTTAACGAAATGCAGGATATTTTTACCCGCATCCAGAACTTTAATGTATCTGTAAAAGAACTTAAAGATACTGTGCTCTTTATACGCAAGCTTGTAAAAGGCGGCTCTGCACACAGTTTTGGTATTCATGTGGCCAAGATGGCAGGCATGCCGCAAACGGTGATACAAAAGGCGCAAAAGCTGCTTAAAAAACTAGAGAAAGACCATAGCGGCGAGGCGTTGGGCGCTATTAAGGCACAAGCTAAAGACGAGTTGCAGTTAAGCTTTTTTAACCTGGACGACCCGTTACTGGAAGAAATAAAGCAGGAAATAATGAACCTCGACATAAACACCCTAACCCCGGTAGAAGCGTTAATGAAGCTTAACGAGATAAAAAGGATGCTTGTAAAATAGGGCAAAGAAAAAGTTTACATTTTAAGGCAAACGTTATCAGAAAGTTATGTTTTTAATGTAAAAATATTTCAAAAAACGCTTGCAGGTCTCGAAAACAGCCGTATATTTGCACCCGTAATAACAACGAAACGTTCTTTTACTTTTAATGCGAAAATAGCTCAGTTGGTAGAGCGCGACCTTGCCAAGGTCGAGGTCGCGGGTTCGAATCCCGTTTTTCGCTCAGATTTACCTTTTATGCTCGAGTGGTGGAATCGGTAGACACGCTGGACTTAAAATCCAGTGGGTAGCAATGCCCGTGCGGGTTCAAGTCCCGCCTTGAGTACTTAATGCTAAAAGCTTCAATTTATTTGAGGCTTTTTTTATGAATGCGAAAATAGCTCAGTTGGTAGAGCGCGACCTTGCCAAGGTCGAGGTCGCGGGTTCGAATCCCGTTTTTCGCTCAGATTTATTTTTATTAAAAGCTTCAACTGTGTTGAGGCTTTTTTTGTGGGGTTTAGTTAAGTGTTGGCAGTATCAGGATATTGCGACAATCTTTCAACCTTTTACCATAAGACTGTAGAAGAGTTTAATGGGTTCTTTAACCATATCTTAAAATCGGTTAGCGAGGCTTAACTATAAACAATACTCTCCCTGTTTCGGGGAGAGTATTGTTTATATAACGCTACATCTAATCCGACACATTACTTTCTTGAATATTCGATTTCCTGTGTAACTAACAAATAATAATTTACATCATTTTTACTTATCCATAAAGTATCAATATTTGTTTTTTTCGATAACACAAAAGGAGGTTTAATATCTTGCAATTCTATTGAACCATTTTTAAAATGAACTCTTGAATAGCTACTTATTCCACCCGCATTATATAATACTTTATTTAAATATAAACCATTTCTTTCAAAAGATATACTCGTGACATATAAATCATTGAGCTTTATTTCAAATCTTATTTTTGGAGCAATTTCACGTTCATTCAAATCTCTTTTATTTATTATATAGAGATATAGTATTCCAGTAAAAAAAAGTGGAATGTAAATTGGTAAAATTAATTTCTTGTTTTTCATTATTTTTTAATGATTGTATTCCCATAAATTAAATTTCGGCTTCTCTCATTTAGCTATGACGTTTGTACCCTTTCAGGCATCCACAAAAACCTGTCTATGTTAATAACGATACAAGCGTTAAAACTATTATTACTTTTCTTTTCACATTCATTAAAATAAAAATCAGCTACTCCGCATATTTCAAATAATCTCTAATTGATAAGTTGTTTTGCTCGGGAAATTTTATTACTACCCACAAAATCTATATACTCATCGAAACTCATCACCTCAGAAAGTGAATCTTTTTTTATACAATGAACTAAAAAAAATAATTTTTCGTTCTCAATTTTTTTAGGACTTAAATAAAATATTGTGGCCAGCAAGTTTACGACCGGTATAAATAGCCCCCCATAAATGCAACGCATAATATCGTTAAGTAATGCCCTTGGACTCATTGGCAAGTGCCAAAAGGGGCCAGTGACCTTAAGCTGTTAGGATTATGGTGGGTTTTGAGAATATGATAGAACACTCGACAAAAGTGGTTATAATTTATCTTTATAAAATCCTTGATAATCTTAAAAAAAACATCACAAGACCTCCTAAAAGGAAAAACAACCAATATTTTCTCCCAGAAACAGATAATTTCTCATTCTTTCCAAACCTAATATATAGACCGGCTATTATTAATAGTGCTGGTGAAATTAAGTCGCTATAATCTTTAATTTATCATATACGTTATTTAGATAAGTTTAATGAAATATATTTCGGCATCTGATTGCTCTTTATAGATCTATATTTAATAATCTTGACAATTGAAATTTACTACTCCGCATATTTCGAATAATCTCTAATTGACAAATCATCTGTTCTTAAAATTTTATTAAGACTTACAAAATTTCTATACTCTTCGAAACTCATCACCTTAGAAAGTGAATCTTTTTTTATGCAATGAACTAAAAAGAATAATTTTTCGTTGTCAATTTTTTTAGGTTGGTTTATAACATCTGTAGTATCATAAACAAACATTATGTAATTTTCATCAACGCTATAATCAAATGCTCCATGACCTATAATAAGTTTATGATCTCTAACAACTATATTCGCATAACCACCTTCTTCCTCATACACATAATTGGCAGGAAGCTCATACGTTGTATCTGATACCTGACACCCGTAAATTATTAAGACTAGTATCGAGAAAAATATTTTTTTCATAAGTTGCCCCTTTAAACAATTAGCTGCCAAATAAACGATAAAAAAATCAATAACACCCCCCTAAAAACAGAAAAGCTCCGCAATGCGGAGCTTCCTATACTTTTACGTAACGTACTAATTACTGAGCTGGAGTAGTTTCAGTAGTTGTAGTTTTAGTAGAGTCAACTACAGTAGTTGTAGCAGAATCAGTAGCAGCTGGAGCAGCAACTTCTGGAGTTTCAGTAACTGTAGAATCTACAGTAGTTTCAGTAGTAGTTTCTTCTTTAGCAGTTTCTTTACAAGAAACAAAAGAAACACTCATCATAGCTACAAGGGCAAGGGTTAAAACAACTTTTTTCATCTTACTTTTATTATAAAGGTTAATTATTAATTCGCAGCAAAGATATAAATTTTTTAATATCGCAAAATATTTATTTATAAAAAATACTTAAATCTTTTATCGCTGAATTTCAGGTTATTAACTATTTCGATTTCACTTTTAACAGTATCATTTAACATCGAGTTATACACCACTATAATGAAACAATCTGGTTACAGTAAAATACAATACTGTAAGTTTGTGGCCACTTTATTTAACCACCTTCATCTCGTTCACTAAATGAGTCGCACCGGCAAATTTGTCTATGATAAATAATACATAGCGCATATCTACCATTATGTTGCGGCAAATAGACGGGTCGTAATACACATCGCTCATTGTGCCTTCCCAAACACGGTCAAAATTAAGCCCAATCAGGTTACCCTTGGCATCTATTGCCGGGCTGCCAGAGTTGCCTCCCGTAGTATGGTTAGTACCTATAAAGCAAACCGGCATTTTGCCTTTTTCGCCATACTGGCCAAAATCTTTGTTATTATAAAGGTCTATCAGTTTTTGTGGTACATCATACTCATAATCGCCCGGTATGTATTTTTCCATAACACCACCCAGGTAAGTAACCGGCTCATAGTAAGTAGCATCCTTGGGCTCATAGCCTTTTACTTTTCCATAGGTAACGCGCAGGGTACTGTTAGCATCCGGAAAAATACGGGCCTCTTTAGGGCTTAGCTCCAATATGGCTTTCATGTAAGTACGTTGCAGGGCAGCTATTTGCAGGTTAAGCTCGTCATACTTAGGCATTACCTTTTCTACATGCGTTTCTACCATGGCTTTAAGTATCTGGTAACCTTTATCGGCATTAAGGCGGGCAAGGGCAGCTGCAGGATCTCCGGCAAGGAGTTCCTTAACACCATCAAGGCTTGTAAGTTTCGACTGGCCGTATACCTCAGCAGTCAGTTTTTTATAATCGGCACCACCAATGGCAGCCGGAACAAACTGCTTAGGCATTTTTGTACCATATAATTCTATAAGCTGCTCAAATACCTTTTCGTCTACATTCTTATTAAAGTCTTTGTAGATCTCTGTCAGCGTAGCGATCATGTTTTCCCTGCGGTCTGTAAATGCCTGTACGCCTTTAGTTTTAAATACCATTTCTAACTGGTATAGCCTGTAGGCGGTGGTAAGAAGTTCTGTATTTCGTAAAGCTACCTCGGTAAAATAATCACGTGCCAGCGAATATTGCTCTATAGCTTTATAATTCTTTTCGAAGTCGGACAGCAAATTGCCATATTCGGCTTGTTTGCCTGCTTTTTGCACGCGGGCCGTAAATTCTTTTTCCTGTGCTTTTTTAATGGCAACGGCATTGGTCTTTTTAAGCCCGGTAGTCTCCCCTATCCATTTTTTCCAGTAGTTTGCAATACCTGCATATTTGGCAGCATATTGTATTTTTATGGCTTTATCTTTACGCATAAAACCATCTGCTACTTTTAAGGCAGCTTCCCTTATTTCTATTTTGGCAGGGTTAAGCACCGTCACTAACTGGTCTATGGCCACAGATGGCAAATACTCTGTAGTACGGCCGGGATAGCCAAATACGAGCGTAAAATCATCTTCCTTAACCCCTTTTACAGATACCGGAAAGAAGTATTTGGGTTTGTAAGGCACATTGTCTTTGCTGTACGTTGCAGGTCGGTTATCTTTACCGGCATAAATGCGAAACAGCGAAAAATCGCCGGTATGCCTTGGCCACACCCAGTTATCGGTATCATTACCAAATTTACCTATAGACGATGGCGGTGCCCCCACAAGCCTTACATCTTTAAAAGATTCTGTAACAAACAGCATGTACTGGTTGCCCTCATAAAATGTACGTATGCTGTTTTCCTGCCACAACTCTTTAGGCAGTGTTTTAGTAAGGCTGGCAATATTCTGCTGAATTTTTTGTACTCTCGCTTTTTCATCCATTGCTTGTGTACCTTCCAGCACCTTTGTAGTTACATCTTCTATACGCACTATAAAAGTTACCTCTAAATCCGGGTTAGGTAATTCTTCGGCCTGGGTCATAGCCCAAAAACCGTTAGTAAGATAATCGTGCTCTACCGTACTGTGGCTTTGTATTTCGCCAAAACCACAGTGGTGGTTAGTAAGCAGCAACCCCTGAGACGATATTACCTCGCTCGTACACCCACCGTTAAACTGTGGTACAGCATCTTTAAGGCTGGAATGGTTAACATCATAAATATCCTGTACCGACATTTTCATGCCCAGGCTTTTCATTTCTTTTTCGTTCATACCCTGCAGCAGCGAAGGTATCCACATACCGCCTTGTTGCGCCAGTGCAGGAAAGGCAACAAAGAGGATGAGTAAGCGTACTAATTTCATATCAAAGTTTTGTTTGTACGCGCAAGATAGGGATTTTTAAAAATATGAATGGATAGTTAAAAAACAGCATTGGCAGCATTAAATTCCTTTCTTAAACCGGTTTAAGTTTTTTGAGGCAGGTATTTTAGAAATTTGTATCAACAAATAAAAACACTAATATCATGAAAACAAGAATGTTATTAAACGAAGTAGAAACAGAAGGATATAAAGTAATGCTTGGTTTTGAAAAATACCTTGCTACTACAAGTATTACCCCGATACACAAGGAACTTATTAAACTTAGGGCATCTCAAATAAACGGCTGTGCCTTTTGCTTAGATATGCATAGTAAAGATGCACGCAAATTTGGTGAAACAGAGCAACGCATTTATACCCTTAGCGCATGGAGGGATACGCCATTTTTTAGTGAAGAAGAAAAAGCAATCCTTGCACTTACCGAGGAGGTTACATTAATTTCCGGGCATGTATCAGACAAAACGTATGATGCTGCAGTAGTACTATTAGGAGAAAAATATATTGCCCAGGTTATCCTGCTCATTATTGCCATTAATGCATGGAACCGTATTGCCATTACAACTGGGTTGATGCCTAAGTAAATGAACTATATACCAAAGTAAAACGGTACGAGGGAGGCTGCACACTACACAGCCTCCTTTTATTTTGCATTAAATGTAATAATTACATTTATACCCAAACATTTTAATATATTTGGGTTATATAAATCGTATTATAATAATAAATGAATTATCAACTTACTTTAAAAGCTGCTGCCCTTATCAGTGTTTTTGCTATGGGCTGCAAACAAAAACCGGCAGAAGTTACCCACAAAGCTGCTGAAGCAGTAATAACAAACCCAATTATTGACGGTTATTATGCCGACCCAACAGTAGTTAAACACAATGGCGATTATTACATCTATGCCACTATAGACCCGTGGGGTGCCGATGACCTTGCGGTACTTGTTACTAAAGATTTTAAGACTTTTAAAAAAGAAAAACTCAACTGGCCTACTAAAGCTCAGTGCACCAGCCCAACATCGGGTGATGCAAAGGTATGGGCTCCCGGAGTGGTTAAAGGCACCGATGGTAAATTTTATATGTACGTATCTGTAGGCAGCGAAGTGTGGGGCGGCGTGGCCGATAATCCGCTTGGCCCATGGAAAAACATGAAGGCTGACAACACACCATTGGTTTCTAAAAATGATTTCCCAAAAGTGCACAACATAGATGCCGACTGTTTTATTGATACCGATGGACAAGCGTACCTGTACTGGGGATCTGGCTATAACTGGGTTAATGGTATATGCATGACCGTAAAACTTAAAAAAGACATGCACACATTTGACGGAACCCCACAGGATGTTACCCCGCCCGATTATTTTGAAGGCCCGCACATGATAAAGCGCAACAATAAATATTACCTTATGTTCTCGCAGGGTAAAGCTATAGATGCTACCTATAAAGTGGGCTATGCAACGGGTAACAGTCCGTTTGGGCCATTTACAAAAGGAGTTAACAGCCCCATTCTGCAAACCACTAAAGACAGCGTTACTTACGGTCCCGGCCACAACACTGTATTTACAGATAAAGGCCAGGACTACATACTATACCACCGCATTAAACCACAAAAACAGGATTATGTTTTACGCCAACTGTGTGTAGACAGCCTGAAGTTTGACAATGCAGGGAACATATTGCCGGTGGAGCCGAAGGGGATTGGTGGGTTGTAATAGCCTCGTGAAATCTTAGTCTTAGAGGGACGACATGCTTATAGAACGAAAAATTCATTTTTACTTGAGCTTCGAAGAAGCGGTATAATTACATGCCGCTTCTCCGAAGCTCAAATTTATTTATATATAATTTGCTGTAAACATGCCGTACCTCCGGAACTTAGAACTTTAAATAGAATTAAGATTTTTCGGCTACGTTGCACTTCGCTCAGAATGACACGGCAGCCGGTCATTGCGAGGCACGAAGCAATCTAAATTTATTCTTACTATAAAGTTGCCCTATAAAAGATTGCTTCGTACCTCGCAATGACCCAAACTGTGTGAAAAATTGCTTATTATTTATTGCTCATTGCCTATTGCCTATTAACCTCTTCCAACTGATCCAATATCCACAAATAATCTTCTTGGTTGTTTACAAAATCTTTATCGGTAACATCTATAACCAATACATTTAGCCCGCTTGCCGATTTTATAAAGTCGAGGTAACCGCGGTTAATGTTGTCAAGGTATTCGGCAGTAATGTCCTGCTCATAGTCGCGCCCGCGTTTTTTAATCTGCTGCAAAAGCCTTTCGGTACTTTGATACAGGTAAATGTACAAGCCGGGTTTGGGCAGCTCTTTATACATAATATCAAACAGGCGGTGGTATAGGCGGTATTCGTCTTCGCTAAGGGTAATTTTAGAGAAAATGAGGGATTTTACAATATAATAGTCGGCCACCACAAAATCGCTGAAAAGATTAAGTTTTGATAAGTCGTCGTTAAGCTGTTGGTAACGGTCGGCCAGGAACGACATTTCTAAAGAAAAGGCATACCGTGCCTGGTCGGCATAAAATTTAGGCAGGAACGGGTTATCGGCAAAACGTTCTGGCACGAGCTGCGCATTAAAATCTTCCGATATCTTTAATGCTAATGATGTTTTCCCTGCGCCAATATTCCCTTCTATGGCAATGTAATTAAAACGCTCCGGGCTGTAGGCAGCAACGGGTGATGTAAGTTGGGCTACCATTTTACACTCAGACGTATCATCGGTTTCAGCTATCAGCTGGTCAATATTAATGTTCAGTAGTGGATGCATCCATTGCGGCGACACATCACGCACAGGGTACAGCACAAAATTGCGCCCCGCCATCCGCGGATGCGGCACCTGCAAATGCGGCTCGTTAATTACTTCGTCATTAAATGCAATAATATCTATATCTATAGTGCGCGAAATATATTCGCCCGTAGCACTGCGCACCCTCCCACCCTGTGCTTCGGCGGTAAGCAGGCCTTGTAAAAGTTTGGTTGCCGGTTTATTGGTATGCACTAAAACGGCACAATTGTAAAAAGCATCGCCCTCAAAGCCCCATGCAGGAGTTTCATACACACCCGATGTTTTTATAACCGTGGCTATATGACTGTGAATATAATCGATACCCTGTTGCAGGTTTTCTAAGCGGTTGCCCAGGTTGCTCCCTAACGATAAAATGGCGCTGTTCTGAAATTTCATAGGCTGCAAAGTAAGCAAACATTTTGGTGCGTATAAAAATTTTTGGCACAGTGTTAATAAATTTTAAGTGGGCCGGTTGTAACATATCATGTACTTTTGCTACATATATAGAGAAATTAAAATTTAGTATTATGCAGTTCTTAAAGAGTGTACTGGCAACAGTTGTAGGGTTATTCCTTTTTGGGTTTATATCTTTTCTTCTAATAATAGTTATTGGTGTTGCTGCAGCAGCTGCCGGTAGCGGTGGTGGTGGCAATAAAAACATAGTCGAGGTTAAAGACAACTCTGTCATAGAGCTCGACCTTACCAAAGTTACTAACGACTATGCCGGTAATTTTACCTATAAAGATTTTGCCATGCTAAACTCTGAGCCTAAAGAAGGCCTTACAGATGTGCTTAATGCCATAGACGCTGCCAAAAAAGACGAAAGGATAAAAGGTATTACCATTACTAATAGTACAACCGGCCTGGGTATGGCACAAAGCAAAGCCCTTAGAGATAAGCTGGAAGATTTTAAAAAGTCGAAAAAATTTATCGTTGCTTATGCCGACACCTATACCCAGGGTACTTACTACCTTAACTCTGTAGCCGATACACTTTACCTTAACCCGGTGGGCGATTTTGAATTTAAAGGCCTTTCGAGCGAAGTAATGTTCTATAAAGACCTTCAGGAAAAAACAGGTATTACCATGGAGGTAATACGCCACGGAAAATACAAGAGTGCCGTAGAGCCTTTTCTTGCTAACGAAATGAGCCCTGCAAACAGGGAGCAGATAACACAATTGCTTATATCGGTTTGGGGGTCTGTGGTAACAGATATTTCTAAAAGCCGTAACATACCGGTAGACAGCCTTAACAGTATTGCCGAAAACCTTAGTGCCCGTACACCGGAAATGGCTAAAGCCAAAAAACTTATTGATAAGGTAGGTTATGAAGACGAATATATTGCCGGCATTAAAAAAGCACTTAAGGTAGCTAAAGAGGAAGAATACAATACTGTTGACATTCTTGATTATGTAAGCGCTGCAGAGATGGACAGCAAAGCAAATGATGCTAAAGACAGGATTGCTGTTATATATGCACAGGGCGAAATTGCCGGTGGCGAAGGCGATGTAAACATTATAGGAGAAGGTGCTTTGCGCAAAGCGCTACAGGCTGCTGTTGCAGATGAGGATGTAAAATCTATTGTACTGCGTGTAGATTCTCCCGGAGGCAGCGCACTAACATCGGATATTATATGGAGGGATATAGAACTTGCCAAAAAGAAAAAACCAATTGTGGTATCTATGGGTAACTATGCGGCATCGGGCGGATACTATATTTCGTGCAACGCAAACAGGATATTTGCAGAGCCTACTACTATTACAGGATCTATAGGTGTATTTGGTATGTTGCCAAACCTTACTAAACTGTCTAACAACATAGGTATCCATACCGAAGAGGTTAGCACCCACGGCAATGCATCGGGCTACAGTATGTTTACGCCCCTTAAAGACAATACCCGCAAAATTATACAGGAGGGTGTAGAGCATATTTATACCACTTTTGTGAGCCGTGTAGCAAAAGGACGTAACATGACTCCCGAAGCGGTAGACGCTATTGCACAGGGACGTGTATGGACAGGTAATGACGCCCTTAAAAACGGGCTTGTAGATGAAATAGGCGGACTGGATGATGCCATTAAATATGCTGCAAAACTGGGTAAGACTACCAATTACAGCACAAAAAACTATCCCGAATATGAAAGGACTTTTGATAAGTTTTTAAGCAGCCTTACCGGTTTGCCTTTTGCCCAGTCGAGAGAGTCTTTTATTAAGGAAGAAGTGGGTGAAGAAAACTACCAGATGATAGAGCGTATAAGGCGTGTTACTAAACTTAAAGGTACACAGGCCATGATGCCCTTTGAAATTAATATTAGATAAATACGTTTTGTACACGGCGGCTAAATGTAGTACCTTAGTCGTAAATTAAGAATACTATGGTTAAAAAGATCCTGAAGTGGACAGGTATAGTTTTACTTGTCATTATCATTGCGCTTGCCGCTGCCCCGTTCCTGTTTAAGGATAAAATAAAAAGCATGGTAGTTAAGGCAATTAACAACCAGGTAGATGCTACCGTAGCGTTTGAAGATGTTAGCCTTAGCCTGTTTAAAAATTTCCCTAAAGCAAGTGTAACCATAGATAAGCTAAGCGTTATAAATAAAGCGCCTTTTGCAGGAGATACACTGGTTTACATGGGAGAATTAAATCTTAACATGTCGGTTAAAGAACTCTTTAAAAAAGAGGGCGAAACCATGAACCTTGAGTCTATTAGCACTAAAAACGGGCTTGTAAACATCCTGTTTAATAAAGATGGCGTGGGTAATTTTGATATTGCCCTTAAAGGCGACCCTAACCAGCCTGCCACTACAGAGCCGAGTAAGCCGTTTGCACTAAGCATCCAGAATTATGATGTGCAAAACCTGCGCTTTAAATACTACGATGAACGTTCTAAAATAAAAGTGGTTATAGACAGCCTTAACCACACCGGCAAAGGAAATTTTGCCGCCAATAAACTGGATCTTGATACCCATACCACAGCCACCCTTACTATGGATATGGACAAGACCAATTATATGCGTGCCGTGAAGCTTAAGCTGGATGCCGTTTTAGGCATGGACCTGGACAAGAGTATTTACACCTTTAAAGAGAACAAGGCTTTTATAAACCAGTTGCCTTTAGAGTTTGACGGCAGTGTGGCAATGCAGGAAGCAGGCCAGCAAATAGACCTTACCTTCTTTACTCCTACATCGTCGTTTAAAAACTTTTTAGGATTGATACCGGAAGCATATTCGGGCAGTATTGCCAATGTAAAAACGGAAGGTGATTTTACTATTAAAGGTAAAGTAAACGGGCTTAACGGCGAAAATAGCGTACCAAAATTCAACATTGCAATAGCGTCTAACAATGCATCGTTTAAATATCCTGACCTGCCAAAATCAGTCGAAAAAATTATTATTAACACTAAGATAATCAACGAGTCGGGAGTGCTGAACGATACCTACGTAAACATCGATAAACTATCGTTTAAAATAGACCAGGATGTTTTTGATGCCAGTGCAAACATTCGCAATATTATTGAAAACCCATTGGTTGATGCCAGGTTAAAAGGTATTATTAACCTTGCAAATGTATCTAAGGCATATCCTGTAAAAATGGATATTCCGCTTACAGGTGTATTAAAGGCAGATGTAGAAACTAAGTTTGATATGGCTGCCGTAGATGCAAAAGCATACGAAAAAATTCAGAATAAGGGTACTATTAGCCTTAGCGGATTTAATTATAAAATGGACGGCTTTGCCCACCCATTTATAATCAGCCAGGCCGATGTGCAGTTTAACCCTAACCATGTTAACCTGAGCCGTTTTGATGCTAAAACGGGAGGATCGGACATTGCAATTACCGGTACACTTGACAATTTTTATGGCTTTATTTTTAAAGACCAGACATTACAAGGCAACTTTAACATGACCTCTAACAAGCTTATTGTTGCCGATTTTATGGCTCCGGAAACTGCCAAGACTATTAAAACAGAAACAACAACAGAGGCTAAAGAGTCAACCACCAAAACAGAAACAAAGAAGACAACAACAACATCTGATGCGGTTAAAATTCCTGCGTTCTTAGATTGTTCCATCACTGCAAAAGCAAAAACCGTAGTGTATGACAACCTAAACCTGACCGATGTTTCGGGTAAGATGATCATTAAGGACGAGGCTGTGGCGTTACAAAATGTAAAGACTTCTATTTTTGGCGGTAATATTGGTTTCAACGGAAATGTATCTACTAAAGGTACTACGCCCAAATTTGACATGGGGCTTAACCTTAACAGCCTTGATATTACACAATCGTTTACACAGCTTGAAATGCTTAAGTCTATCGCGCCAATAGCCGATGTTATAACCGGTAAATTTAACAGCACCATTAATGTAGCAGGTAACCTTGACGCTAAAGAAATGACCCCTGATATGAAATCGCTTAAGGGCGACCTTGCAGGCTCATTGGCTAATACGGTTATCAACACCGCAAAATCTAAAGTACTTACGGCGTTGACTACAAATGTAAAATTCCTTGATCCGTCTAAAATAAACCTTAACCAAAAAATAAACCTTACGTTTAATGATGGCAAGGTTAACATTCAGCCTTTCAACATTAAATACCAGGATATTGATGTGAAGATACAGGGAACTCATGGCTTTGACCAGGTTATGAACTACAATGTAGGCTTTGATGTTCCTGCTAAATATCTGGGCAGCGATGTTACCAAACTGCTTGCCACGCTAAAAACCGATGGCAGTAAAATAAGTATTCCGGTTAATGCAGTTATTACGGGTACCTTCCAGAACCCCAAGGTAAGCACAGATCTTTCTAAATCGGTTACCAGCCTAACCACACAGCTTGTACAGCAACAAAAAGACAAGTATGTAAACCAGGCTACCGATAAAGGCAAGGAACTTTTAGGCAACCTTATAAAAGGCGCTACAAAAAACAACACCCCAACTACTAAGGATACCACTAAAACTACCACTCCTAAAACCAATGCCGAAGTAAAACAACAGGTAGAGGAAACAGCTAAAACCACCGTTAAAAACGCGGTTAATAACCTGTTTAAAAAGAAAGATAAGAAAGAGTAGTATTCAGTGATCAGTCGCAATAGGCAGCAATTACTCATAATTATAAACACCCATCAGGAATGAATCTGATGGGTGTTATGTTTTGTAGATTAGTTTCACAAAGATGCACAAAGGCTTTAACATCTGTAATTCGGCAGGAATGTAGATGTCCCCCTCTCTCTTCAGACTATCGTGTAGACACATTTCGAAAAATCTTCTTTTTTGACACCCCCACCCCCTCTCCAAAGGAGAGGGGAGCCAGTAACGGGTATCTTATCCTAAATTTGATGTAGAAGTGTGTTGAAAATGCATTTCATCAACCTGAGTGCAGCTACTCCCTCTCCTTTGGAGAGGGTTGGGGTGAGGTTGATATTTGTGTCCACACTATAGTCTCAAGAGGGCGGAACAGATTCACTCAAACTTCATAACCTCGGTTAGATTATAAATCATCAAACATTAATCTGTACCACAAAACCTTCATAAGAACGCACATTAAATACGGTGCCATCTTCAAAAATAAGATACTGCCCTTTTATGCCTACAAGCGTACCGCTGTATGTTGGTGTAGTACTAAGGTTAAGACTGCTTATTTTTTTAGGATATTCCAGGACAGGATATTCTAAAGTATATAATTTTTCGGGAGTGGTTTCAAAGTATTGTTGCACCTCATCGGGCAAGAGGTACCTTGCCTCATTGCGGCGTGCCAGCAGGTCGATTGGCATTACATCATTAAGGAGCATTTTATTCCAGTTTATCTTGTCGGAATAATGGCTTTTTAGGGCAACCTCTGTAATACCGGCAAGGTAACGGTTGGGCACTTCTACAAGCGGTGTGGCAAAGCTTGCCCCCTGGTCTATCCATCGCGTAGGCACCTGTGTTTTTCGGGTTACCCCTACCTTCATATCGCTGCTCGATGCCAGGTAAACCACATGGGGCTGCAACTGCACACGTTCCTCATAAGCAAGGTCGCGGTCGGCCACGCCAAGATGGGCCGTACTAAGCTCCGGCCGCATAATCCAATCACCTGCCGATGGGATGCTGTAAAAGCAATCGTAGCAAAAGCCCATGCGGTAAATTTTCTTCTTTTTAGTACAGTTGGTACAGCTGTAGCCCATAAAATTAATTTCGAACGGTTTACCAAGCAGCTGGTTAACATGTAAGAAACTATTCTCGAAAACGAGATAGTATTGTATAGGGCTCCCTGCCTCTGTTTGCATTTTTGTGAGTACGCCTTCGTATTGCATGAAAAAATTCAGTATTTTTATGGCATAAAGATAGTAAAATATGGGTTTGCCTATAATCAATTCGATAGCGTCGTGGATACTCAAAAAACGTATACACCAGATAGAATTGTTCATGAAGTACCCTAACGAGGTACAGGAAGAGCTGTTGCACAACCTGTTGCAAATAGCTGAGAATACAACCATTGGTAAAAAGTACGGTTTTGAGTCGATAAAAAGTTACACTACATTTTCGCAAAGGGTCCCGGTTTCTACTTACGAAGACCTGGAGCCACTTATAGAACAGACACGCACCGGCGAGCAAAACGTTTTTTGGCCTACAAATATAAAATGGTTTGCAAAAAGCAGCGGCACTACCAATGCTAAGAGTAAGTTTATACCTGTAAGCCCCGAAGCGCTGGAAGACTGCCATTATGCCGGCAGTAAAGACCTGCTGTGCCTGTACCTTAACAACAATGAAGACTCGCAATTGTTTACCGGCAAGAGCCTGAGGCTGGGAGGCAGCAAGCAGCTGTATGAAGATAATAAAACATTCTTTGGCGACCTTTCTGCCATACTTATAGACAACATGCCTTTTTGGGCAGAGCTAAGCAGTACGCCAAGCAACCGTGTATCGCTCATGGGCGAATGGGAAAGCAAACTGGCAGCTATAGTACAGGAAACGGTAAACGAAAATGTAACCAGTTTTGCCGGTGTACCCTCCTGGATGATGGTGCTCCTTAACCGTATACTCGAAGAGACCGGCAAAAGCAACCTGCTTGAAATATGGCCTAACCTTGAGGTGTATTTTCATGGCGGTGTAAGCTTTGACCCCTACCGTGAACAGTACAAAAAAATACTGCCTAAAAAAGACTTTAAGTTTTACGAAATATACAATGCTTCCGAAGGCTTTTTTGCCATACAGGACAGTAACGACAGCAACGAGCTGTTGCTCATGCTTGATTATGGTATTTTTTACGAATTTATCCCTATGGATACCTTTGGTACGTTAAACCAAAAGGTTATTCCGCTTGCAGAGGTGGTTAAAGATAAAAACTATGCTGTGGTAATTACTACTAATGCCGGCCTTTGGCGGTACCTTATAGGCGATACGGTAAGGTTTACATCAATCAATCCATACCGTATAAAAGTAACCGGCAGGACCAAGCACCATATTAATGTTTTTGGCGAAGAGCTCATGGTAGAAAATACCGACAAAGCCATTGCCCGTGCCTGCGAACTTACCCATACCGAAGTGATAGATTATACAGTTGCCCCTATTTTTATGGAAGGCAAAGAAAAAGGTGCTCACGAATGGATCGTTGAGTTTAAATGCATTCCGCAGGATGTAGATAAATTCAGGCAGGTGCTTGACGATACGCTGCAAACCGTAAATTCTGATTACGAAGCCAAACGATACAATAACATGACGTTAAACCCACTTGTGCTTAATGTGGCACGCCCAAGGCTGTTTTACGACTGGCTAAAAGAGCAGGATAAACTGGGTGGGCAGCATAAAATTCCGCGGCTTAGCAATGAGCGCCATTACCTGGAGCAGCTTAAGGCAATGCAAAGCGAAAGCAGCTTTACTGCAAGAGCGTAAATATTCAATATATAGATATTCAGATAGTTAAAAAAATTTGGCATTAAGTTTGCATAATAATATGGAAATGCAAAAGAGATGATATTAATGAAAAAGAAGTATTTATTAGGTTTGGGCGCTGCCCTTGTAGTATTAGCATCATGCAGCCCGGCACACCACTATGGCTGCCGCGGAAAACGATGTGTTATAAATGAAAAAGCACCTGTTAAAACACCCGAAAACCGTAAACAAAACGCATAACCGGTTTTAAAAAATCTTAAATTAAGCAGCTGAGAATAAATTTCTTAGTTGCTTTTTTTGTTTTATCTATAAGTATGTTTAAATTTTATTTAAAAAACAACTAAAGTCTCGGTTTTAGCAAAAAGTTAATGCTATTTTTTATTATGTTTGATAAATGAAAGCGACGCATTATGGGCAGGACCCACAGGTTGAAGAAAAACGACTTAAAGAATTAAGGAGCTATGACATTCTTGACTCGCTTAACGAGAAAGATTATGAGGATATAACTACTCTTGCATCTGTTATTTGCGATGTGCCTATTGTACTTATTAGCCTTGTAGATAAAGACCGCCAGTGGTTTAAGTCGCACTATGGGCTTGATGCCGATGAGACCCACAGGCAGCATTCTTTTTGCTCGCACGCTATCACAAACCCTGGCCAGGCTTTTATAATTCCTGATTCACGCCTTGATGACCGCTTTAAAAACAATCCCCTTGTAACAGGAAACCCTAACGTTATATTTTATGCAGGGATACCCCTGGTATCTAACAGTGGTTATGGGTTGGGTACATTTTGTATTATAGACAATAAGCCCCGCGAACTTACCGAAGCCCAGCTCAATGCCCTGAATATACTTGCCGGACAGGTTATGAACCTGCTCGAACTAAGAAAAACAAATAACACATTAAATTTAAAGAGCGAGTTACTGGAAAGAAAAACTAAAAATCTGGACAATATTATTGCACAAAGGATCGCTGAAGTTGAAGGGCAAAGAATAGAGCTCGAAAAAGCCAATAAAGAACTTCAGGCATTTAACTATATTTCCAGCCACGACCTGCAGGAACCGCTTCGTAAAATACAAACGTTTGCCTCACTTATTAATGACAGGGAATACAATAACTTAAGCGAAGCCGGCAGGGAATATTTCTTAAAAATAGGCAAAGCATCATCCCGCATGAGCCACCTTTTAAAAGACCTGCTTGCCTACTCCCGCACTACCGAGAAAAAACAGTATGATACCATATCATTAAAAGCCATTGTACACGATATTATAGAAGAACTGGAAGATGAAACAGGAGCACTAAATGCCTCAATTATAGTTAATAATGATGCTCATTTTAATGTAATAGAATTTCAGTTCAGGCAGGTTATCTGCAATTTGCTCTCTAACTCACTTAAGTTTTCACGCCCGGGCATAAGAGCAGAAATCACGATAGATTACAAACTCACTAAGCGGATAGAATACAGCCAGAATACCAATCTGGAAAAAGACTACCATTTAATAACGTTTAAGGATAACGGCATTGGTTTTGACAGCAGGTATAAAGAGAAGATATTCCAGCTATTTCAGCGCCTCGAAACGCGGGATCTGCAGCCCGGCACCGGTATTGGCCTTGCCATTGTCATGAAGATTATAGAGAACCATAAAGGCTACATTACTGCCGAAAGCAAACCCAACGAAGGCACTATGTTTAAAATTTATATTCCGGTTTAAAAATATAACCCATTTTAAAGAAAGCAGTTGAGAATAATTTTCTTAGCTGCTTTTACACAATCAACAATTCTTCATTCCATAAATTTCGCGAAATTTTAATTATGATTTAAAAAATTCGTATTTTTGAGAAAATAATTTGCCATGGATTTAGAAGCTCGTAAAATAAATTTTGTTCAGGAATTCCTAAGAATTGAGAACGAAAAAATTATAAATGGATTAGAGAAACTACTTCGTAAAAGTAAATCAGAATTATTTGAGGATAACTTATCTCCTATGAGTTTAGAACAATTTCACGCTGAAATTGACAAAGCTTTGGATGATTCAGAAAATGACAGAATGATTAAAGCTTCTGATTTAAAAGCTAAGGTCGAAAAATGGAGTTAACACTTTATTGGTCTCAACATTCTGAAGAAAAACTTGAAGACATATTTAACTATTATAAGCAAAAAGCAGGTATTAAAACTGCGCGGAAAATAGTAAGAGATATAATTGATTATACTATTGATCTTAATAAAAATCCAGAAATTGGTCAAAAAGAAGAACTTTTAGAATATAGTGAACAGGATTTTAGATATTTAGTTTACACAAACTACAAAATAATTTATTGGATAAATCATAAAAAGAAAAGGCTCGAAATAGCTAATATTTATGATACGCGCCAGAATCCTGATAAAATATTTCAGCTATAGTTAATGCTTAATATTAAGTTAAGCATTCCCAATTAAGTAAGGTAAATAGAAATTTTTATTTGGAATTGAAGGAAGAATTACAAGAATGGTTTTAAACGATTATTTCTTTTAACCGCAGATATTAAAACCAAAAACCATCCCTCGCAGGATGGTTTTTATATCAACTAAAAAAATTAAATTAAATTTTAAAAGTAACCACCGGCCTTACCGCATGATTAACAAGGTCTTCGCTAATACTGCCGTTAAAAAAGTGTGCAATACCCTGGCGGCCGTGTGTGCACATACCTATCAGGTCGGCATTAACGCTATTGGCAAAATGCAGGATGCCTTTCTCTACGTTAACATCGCTGTAAATATGGGTTGTAAAGCCGTTTACAATACTAAAACCCGATGTAAAATCGTGAATTAGCTTTTCGGCTTCGTGGGTAGATTTAAATTCATTTGGAGTGTTTATATACACAAGGTGCAGCTTTGCCTTAAAGCTGTTAGCAAAATCTACCACCTTAGCAAACGGTTTTTTAATCTCGTTACTAAAATTAGAGGCAAATACAAATTTCTCCGGATTAAAATTGGCTTCTTCTTTTTTAATTACAAGAACAGGCACGTCTGATACTCTTACTACTTTCTCTGTATTAGACCCAATAAACATTTCATGAAAACCACTTGCACCGTGCGACCCCATAACAATAAGGTCTATATCATTTTCTTTACTTATTTTTATAATACCCTCAAAAGCCTTATCAAACTTCACGTTTTCTGTAACGGTAAGACCGTCAAGATATTCTGCCGATCGTACTTCGTCAAAACGCTCGTGGGCTTTTTTCAGGAAAAATATAATTTCGGGGGCTTCAGCACCAGATGTTACAGCATCATTTTCTTCACCGGGAAGTTCTAGCAAGTGCAGCAGGTAAATTTCGCCATCATTTTCGCGGGCAATTTGTGCAGCCACTTTAAGGGCATATTCGGCATGGTCTGAAAAGTCGGTTGGGACTAAAATTTTTTTCATAAATGTAAAATTTAACAATAATTGGCTGGATTTTAACAAACATAAAGTTAAGAATAAATTTTACATTACCCAATGATTTTCAAGATATAAAAATTATTTGTATATTTGCGCAGTTATTTAATAAATGCTGAATAATGAGGGGACAAAAGTCCCCTCTTTTTATACAAATATGACATTTAAGGAAAAAGTTATGGGCCTGCTTAACGCCGGCCTGGAAGAGCACCCCAGCCTGTTTTTAATAGACCTTACAATAGGCGGTGGCAATAAAATTAATGTTACCCTTGATGGTGACAATGGTGTTACCCTGCAGGATTGTATAAACATAAGCCGTGCCATAGAGCACAACCTGGACAGGGAAGAAGAAGATTTCTCGCTGGAGGTAGCATCGGCCGGGGCAACCAGCCCGATGACCAACCCAAGGCAGTTTAAAAAAAACATAGGAAGAATAGTGCTTGTTAAAACAAATGAGCAGGAAATAGAGGCAGACCTTACCGATGCTAATGAGAACGGGATAGTACTTGAGTGGACTGCCCGCGAACCTAAACAAATAGGCAAAGGAAAAGAGACCGTAGAGAAAAAAGCAGAAATTGCTTATACGGATATTAAGGAAGCTGTTGTTGTAATAAAATTTTAAAAAAATAAAGTAGTTGGCATGGAAAATCTCGCATTAATCGATTCGTTTTCAGAGTTTAAAGATGATAAGCTTATAGATCGCGTTACGCTAATGGCGATACTGGAAGATGTATTCAGGAATGCATTGAAGAAGAAATATGGATCGGACGATAATTTTGATATCATTATAAACCCTGACAAAGGGGATATGGAGATATGGAGAAACCGTGTGGTTGTTGCCGATGGCGAAGTGGAAGACCCTAACCAGGAAATTTCATTATCTGAAGCACGCAGGATAGAGAAGGATTTTGAGGTGGGCGAAGATGTATCTGAGGAGGTAAAACTTATTCAGCTGGGCCGCAGGGCTATACTTGCTTTACGCCAAAACCTTATATCTAAGATACACGAACACGATAACACCAACCTTTACAAGCAATTTAAAGACATTATAGGTGAGATTTATACTGCCGAAGTGCACCACGTAAGGCCAAAAGCTGTAATTTTGGTGGATGATGAAGGTAATGAAATCGTGTTGCCTAAAGAAAACCAGATACCGAGTGACTTTTTTAGGAAAGGCGATAACGTAAGGGGAATTATTGAGAATGTGGAGCTTAAGGGCAACAAGCCACAAATTATTATGTCCCGCACCTCTGAACTTTTTCTTGAAAAACTATTTGAACAGGAAATTCCTGAAGTTGCAGACGGATTGATCACAGTTAAAAAAGTAGTAAGGATACCGGGCGAAAAAGCCAAAGTAGCGGTAGACTCTTATGATGACAGGATAGACCCTGTGGGTGCTTGTGTGGGTATGAAAGGCTCCAGGATTCATGGTATTGTACGTGAACTGGGCAACGAAAATATAGACGTTATTAATTACACGACAAATACACAGCTTTACATTTCGAGAGCTTTAAGCCCTGCCAAAGTGTCTTCTATTAAACTTAATGATGAGACAAAAAGAGCCGATGTATTCCTTAAGCTTGAAGAAGTATCTAAAGCAATAGGGCGCGGCGGGCACAATATTAAGCTGGCAGGATTATTGACAGGTTTTGAGCTCGACGTAATTCGCGAGGGCACACCTGCTGAGGATGAAGATGTTGAATTAACAGAGTTCTCTGACGAGATTGATGAATGGATCATTGCAGAATTTGCAAAAATAGGCCTGGATACGGCAAGGAGCGTACTAAACCAGGATGTAAACGATCTTGTTAGGAGAACTGATCTTGAAGAAGAAACTATCCTTGAAGTAATGAGGATACTTAAAGATGAGTTTGAGGATTCATAA